>OBJA01000990.1_pt1 | contig 21491 bp, 14 predicted proteins | sample 1519751 | NCBI WGS metagenome assembly OBJA01 (sample SAMEA3881238, study PRJEB22517) | soil metagenome | biome: lake sediment; feature: soda lake sediment; material: sediment, water from around vicinity | place: India | collected 2013-12-23 | depth 3 m
TTCCTGTAGCTGATAAAGCCGAAGCAACATCACCCACACAATACTCAACCGGAGACGTAACTGTTGGTTGGCTAACCGTACAAGGAGCTTGTGTATACGTTATAATATAGTCTGTAAATGTACCATCTTCAGCAGTTACACGAATTGTAGTTACATTATTTCCTGCAAAATCTGTAGCAGGAGTTACGGTTATAGTTGCTCTAGAATCTGTTGCAGCGGTTGTGTAATCTGCTAAAATAGGCAGAGAACCTACTGCGGGTATTTCAACTGAATATGAAGTTGTAGCTGTTGAAAAAGCAGGAGAAAGACTTACACCGCTTACCGCAAGTGATGCTAAATTAGAATTAGTATTTGGTTTACCAATTTCATAATCTAAGATTTCGCCGCCCGGGTCAGAGAATACGGTTCCCTTTACCGTTGTTGTAATCTCAACATTTGCGGTATTATCCCATACGCGAAATTCAATCTCTTCGGCAGTGTTAGACACGGTAGGGTCATCAGAAGGTGTTCCGTCAAAAATATCACCACCATGTATTACCGCAGAAACATACAGATTTCCATTGTAATTAAAAACTTGAGCAATCATTCTACATTCTCCATTTACGAAAGCTCCAATATAGTCGCCTACTTGAATGGTTTTAGGAAATGTTGCATCGTAATGGTTAATTCTAACCCAGCCAACAAATGCTGTTGAATTCGTGTAATCTACACGTGTCCACGTGGGAGGACCTGCGAAAACACTACTAAATGAAGCAATTAACACAACTAGTATTGTTGTTTTTAAACATGAGTAAAAAGTTCTCATAATGATTCTATTTTAAATGTAACTACAATCTTATTTTTTAATCAATTTGTAAAAATATAAAATTTATTTATATGCCGACAAATTACATCATAACAAAAATATAAAATATATACAAGTATAAGTTGTAAAAATCGTTCAAAAACATATTAAAAATCGTTCAAAAACAAATGTTGTAATGAGAAGCTCCTACCTGAGATGCTTTTGTAAATAACACAGTTTAAAACATTTGCTCTTCATGTATTACGACAATTATATGATTCTAAACCCTATTTGCGTATGAGAAAATGATTATAAATGTAAAGCAATGTAATTTTAATTTTGATTTAATTCGGCGTTGTATTATTTTTACCGCTCTTGAATTTTCACATTGTATGTCCCTATACAAATATGAAATAGTAAGAAATAGTACTAAATCAAACATATGTAAAACAGTATTCAAATGAAAGTCTTAAAATTTGGTGGCACTTCGGTAAAAAATGCTGAAAATATTTCAAAAGCTATCTCTATCGTGCAAAAGAGTTTACAACAAGATTCAATTCTTGTGGTAGTATCTGCTTTTGGAGGTGTAACGAATAAATTAATTGAAGCCGGAACAACGGCAATGCAAGGCAGTGTTTCATATGTTGATATAATTCAAGAAATCTCTCGACTTCATCATGAAGCTATAGATCAATTGCTTACCGGGACTCGCAAAAAAGAGAGTGATGAATATGTTGATGCATTACTTCAAAATCTACAGAATATTTTACATGGCTTATCTTTAATAAAAGAACTTACTCCGCGGTCTTTAGATATTATATCAAGCTATGGAGAGCGACTTTCTGCCTATATTATTGCTCATGCAATGACAGAAAAAGGGACTCCTGCCGAGTTTTTAGATGCTCGTCGTGTAATTAAAACAGATAAAACATTTGGTGCTGCTAAAGTTGATTTTGAAAAAACGGATGCTTTAATTCAAGAAGTTGTTGGCGATGCATCTCAATTATTTGTTGCTACCGGTTTTATTGCCAGTACCGATGATGATGAAACTATTACGCTCGGGAGAGGTGGTTCTGATTATTCAGCGGCAATTTTTGCTCATGCCTTACATGCTCAAATATTAGAAATTTGGACTGATGTTGATGGTATGATGACTGCAGATCCGAGAAAAGTCAGAAAAGCATATCCTATTGCTCAAGTTTCATATGCAGAAGCTATGGAGCTTTCGCATTTTGGAGCAAAAGTGTTAGAGCCAAGAACAGTTATTCCGGCAATGGCTAAAGATATTCCGGTAATTATTAAAAACACGTTTAATCCGGAAGCACCCGGAACATACATATCTAAAACCAACCCTAATCCGGAACATAGAGTGCAAGGAATTTCTTCTATAGATGAAATTAGTTTAATTACTGTTCAGGGAAGTGGAATGATTGGCGAAGCCGGTATTTCTATGCGATTGTTTAAAGCAATTGCTAAAGAGCAGATTAATGTTATTTTAATTACACAAGGATCTTCGGAACATTCTATAACATTTGCAGTTTTACCTAAAGATGCTCAAAATGCACATCAGGTGTTGCAAGAAGAATTTGAGTTCGAAATAAAACTCGGATTAATTGAAAAAATTCGTGTTGAAAATGATCTCTGTATTATTGCTGCTGTTGGCGAAAACATGAAAAATATTCCCGGAGTTTCCGGTCGATTTTTCCATGCACTTGGTATAAATGGAATTAATGTTCATGCAATTGCACAAGGAGCAAGCGAGCTAAATATATCTGTGGTTGTAAGTACTCGTAATAAAAATAAAGCTCTCAATGCTTTACATGAAGCATTTTTCTTATCGAATACGCAAACTATTAATGTGTTTGTTGTTGGTACCGGCATTATTGGCGGCGAATTAATTAAACAAATTAATGCTCAGCATAATACTCTTGTAGAACAACGTAATATTGATGTTCGGGTAGTGGGTATTTCAAATATTGATGGGTTCCTTATAAAAGAAGAGGGGATAGATCTTATGCAGTGGGAAAAGGAACTCGCATCTCTAGGTCAAAAGCCCGATTTAGATGCCTTTGTGGCACAATTGCAAGAGCTTAATTTGCGAAACAGTGTGTTTGTTGATAACACCGGAAGTTATGAGGTTGCTTCTAAATATGAAGAACTCTTAGAAAAGAGTGTGTCTGTGGTTACTCCTAATAAAATAGCAAATGCAAGTGATTTTTCAAGATATAAAAAGATTCATCAAATAGCGTCTGATACCGGAGCTCGTTTCTATTACGAAACAAATGTTGGTGCAGGATTACCGGTTATTAGCACATTAAAAGATTTAATTGCAAGCGGAGATGAAATCTTAAAGATTGAAGCAATTGTTTCGGGATCTTTAAATTACATTTTTAGTAATTGCAGTCAGGAAAAAGATTTTGCTTCAACAGTAAAAGAAGCACGTGCAAAAGGCTTTACCGAACCCGACCCGAAACTCGATTTAGCCGGACAGGATGTAGCTCGTAAGATTTTAATTTTATCTCGTGAAATTGGGTGTACCTTTAATTTAGAGGATGTAGATATTGAAAATTGTTTAACACCTGAAAGTCAAAATACTAAAACGGTAGAAGAACTTTGGGAAACCTTAGAGAAATTCGATAATCCTGTGTATGCTCAAAAAATCACACAAGCTCAGTCAGAAGGAAAACGATTAAAATATATTGCAACCTATGAACAAGGAAACGCACGTACAGAAATTCGTGCAATAGATGCATCGCATCCGTTTTATGCAATTACTGGTAGTGATAATATTATTTCTTTTACTACTGCTCGATATAGAACGCAACCACTTATTGTTATAGGTCCCGGTGCAGGAGCAGAAGTTACGGCGGCAGGGGTTTTTGCTGACATTATTCGAATAGCTAATTTCTAGAAGCATACATGAATTTCGAAATTCGTCGAGCTTTAAAAAGTGATATTAACGCTTTGCTCGAAATTGAGGATGCAAGTTTCCCCGATTATCAAAAGAGTTCTAAGCGAAGTCTTCAGCTTAGTCTTAAAAGTCCTTTTCAAGAAATTTGGATAATTGATGTTGTGATAGGTAATACCGTCAAATCCGTTGGGTATATGAATTATCATATTCACGAAAAAACATTGCGTATTTTTTCCCTTGGTATTCTTCCCGAGTATCAAGCTAATGGGTATGGCACTAAAATGTTTCAACATGCAATAAATTGTGCACTCGCAAATAATCACGAAAAGATTTCATTGGAAGCAGATGCCTCAAATGCAAAACTCTTAGCATGGTATCAAAAATTGGGATTTGTTAAATCAGCATTTCTCGACGATTATTATGCTCCTCAAAAACATGCAGTTAAATTTTCCCTGCAATTGCTAGAGGTGCAAGAACCAAATAGAATTATTAATGTTATTGTAGTTGATAATCCTAAAAAATGGAACTTGCTTATAGAAAACGTTAAAATTATTTCGGCACGTGAGTATACTTCAAATAAATACTACTATGCAAACTCAAAAAAAATTAGAGTTTTTAATTTATGTAATTCATATAAATATCAAAGTTTAGGGTATTATGTTTCTTTATTGGCATCGGCACGTGATCAAAGAGTTATTCCTAATGTTACTACTATTCGAGATTTTGATGATGTGAAAATTATTCGTTCCATAACCTATGATATTGATCAAATCATTCAAGCAAGTCTAGAAAAGCTTAGTTTTAAACAAATTAGCTTTAATGTGTATTTCGGTAATACGCTTGACTCACAATACAGACAATTGGCAAATAAATTATATCAGGTATTTGAAACTCCTTTGTTTCAGGCAACATTTATTAGAACAGATAAATGGAATATTAAAAAAATTCAACCGCTTAGTTTACAAAAAATACAAAAAGAAGATTTTGATGTAATACAACATTTTGCAAAATCATATTTTAGCACAAAACGATTTGTGAAACAACGATTAAAACAGTATTCCTACGATTTAGCAATATTGATAAATCCAACTGAGAAAAATCCGCCTTCCTGTAAAAAAGCATTACAGGTGTTTAAAAAAACAGCAGAAGAACATGGTTTTTATACAGAATTTATCACAAAACAAGATTATAATAGAATTAGTGAATTTGATGCCTTATTTATTAGAGAAACCACAAATGTGAACACTCATACATATCAAATTTCGCGTAAAGCTTATGCCGAAGGACTTGTTGTAATTGATGATCCTTGGTCTATTCTTCGTTGTTCAAATAAAATTTATTTGGAAGAGCGACTGAAGATTAATGGTATTTACACGCCTAAAAGTGAAATTATTTATAAACATGAAGATACTCAAAAAATCCCTCAAAATATTGAGTTTCCCATGGTTTTAAAACAACCCGACAGTGCATTTTCTGTAGGAGTGGTAAAGGTTACTAATAAAGAAGAATTTACTCAAGCAACACAAATGTTGTTTAAAAATTCTGATTTAATAATTGTGCAAGAATATCTTCCATCTGAATTCGATTGGAGGATAGGTATTCTTGACCAACGTCCGCTCTTTGCCTGTAAATATTTTATGGCAAAAGGACATTGGCAAATATATAACTGGCTTGGAAAACAACACGAAACAAGTGGTGATTCTGTAACAATGCCTATGGAAGAGGTTCCCGAAGATATTGTTGAAACGGCAATAAAAGCAGCATCTCTCATGGGAGATGGTTTATATGGAGTAGATCTTAAAAAAATAGGAACAAAGGTGTATGTAATTGAAGTGAATGATAATCCAAATATTGACCGAGGCATAGAAGACGCTGTTTTAGGTAAGGAATTATACAAACGCATTATTCAATCCATTCAAACACGAATAGAAATGTCTCGAAATATTGCTCGCTTTATATCAGTTGAACCTCAATAAAATTAATAATTACACATCTGTTAATCTTTCTATGAGTTTAACCATAGCCCAGGTGTCCTAATTTTTCAGGAGTGGGATCATTTAGCACGTGTGTCAAAATAAAAAACCCCAACTTGTTAAAGGTTAGGGTTTTTTGTTTTTAATCTGTTGTCCCGTAAGGATTCGAACCTTAAACGAATGGACCAAAACCATTTGTGTTACCATTACACCACGGGACATTGATTTTTGAAGTTGCAAATATATAGTTTTTGTATTCTTTCGCAATAGTTTCAATAATTTTTTTTGTTATTCATTTTATCATATCTTAGCATACTGTATCTACTGTATTGTATACAAATGTGTTTGTGTTTGTTTATGAGGAATTTATTTTCTGCTGAAAAAATTATTGTGGTGGTGTTATGGCTGGGAGCTTGTTTATATTACTTCCTGCGTTTGTCGCCATATATATATTCTCCCGAAATTGCACATATTATTCTCGCAAGTATTTCTTCTGCTGATCTAAGCTTTGTGCCTGCTCCGGTGTTTTCTGCTCTGAGTCAAGTTTTTGCGGTTTTTGCGGGAGGAAATCCTTTTGCTCTTAGCATCAGCATACATGTGCTTGCTGTTGTTGCTTGTGCAACCGCTTTAGTATTTTTGTTTCTAGCGGTGGTTGCTCTTGCACGTGTTTTTGTTATGCGGTTGGGGGCAGCATATGCAAACCATACGAATTTACTTGTATATGGTACTGCTCTCACGGCTACACTCAGTTGCATGTTCTCTTCTTCGTTTATTTCTATTGCTACAAGCGCTCAACCAATCTCTCTTTCTGTACTTATTCTTTGTGTGTTGTTGTGGATTGCTGCTCAACGGTATTCCGCAACTGCTCGTGCAAACAAATTGATATTGTTGGCATGCTTACTTGTTGGTATATCTACGGGCTTACACCCGCTTGTAATACTTTGTTTGCCTGCCTGTGCAATTCTCTATGTGTTGGGAATGCAAAATTGTTCTCGTAATCAAAAATTAAACATGATTGGTGTGTCTTTTTTGGGAACGATTCTGCTGTATATCCTGAGTTTTATTCTGATACCCGCTGGCCTTAGCTCTGTTGAGGTTTTATTTGTAAATACCTTTTCGTTTGCTCAATTTTCCGGATTCTTATTCGGCTTATTGTTTTTACCACTTGTTTTTGCCGGACTTGCCTATTATTTCTATCGAAAGCATAATCAGAAGCTGTATTTTATATTTGCCGGGGCTCTGTTATTTTCTATTGGATATTCATTTCATGCATATTCTTTTTCTCGACATCAATCGAACACTCCCTTAGAGAATTTTTTTGCACATCATCATGCTTATACTGGTATTGAGGGTGTTGCACATGAAAAACCTTCGGTGTGGTATGGGAAATATTATACCGCTATTCCTATTTCAATACGGTATCAAACCAATTATACCTTGTTTGAAAACGGGAAATATGTTCGATATCAATCGCGTCAAAAACCGGTATATTCTTCGGGGTTTAAGACCATATTTCCGCGAATGTGGAGTTCACAAGCTCATCATGTTGCGGCATATAAAACGTGGGCGGACAGTAAGGATGGTGAAAATGCCAAAACGTTGTATGAATTTGGGGCTACGCACTATGTGCCTACATTTCGTCAAAATATACGGTTTTTTATTCGGTATCAATTGGGGCATACGTATATGCGATATTTTTTATGGAATTTTGCGGGACGGCAGAATGATGTCCTCGGACAGGGAGAGCCGCATAAGGGGAATTGGATGAGCGGTCTGCCTATTATTGATTCTGCACGATTAGGTCCGCAAGATGCTCTTCCTACATTTCTGCGACAAAATACGGCACGGGCGGTATATTTTGCCCTTCCGCTTGTGCTGGGGATTTTGGGATTTGTGATTCTATTACAGAAATGGAAAGCTCTTGCCTTTGCTCTTAGTGTATTATTTGTGTGTGGCGGAATAGGAATTGCAATTCTTATAAATGCTCCTCCCAGCATTATCGTAGAATTTGATACCGTGTTTATTGCATCATATATTGCATTTTGTGTGTGTATTGGATTTGGCTTACTATTTCTCTTGGAATATATTCGGCAATTTTCTAAACATGCCTTAGCTCTTTCGGGCGGAATTGTATTTCTTTCGCTTGGTATACTGCTGCTTTCTAATAGAAATATTCATGCTTCTGCACAAAATAATGCAATACATATTCAATCTCTCCATACTTTAGAGTCATGCTCGGAATATGCTATATTATGTGTTGAAAATGAGAGAGAAGCCCTCCCTTTGTTGGCTGTTCAGAAGCTGTTTTCTATACGGAACGATGTTACCATACTTGTAAGGTCATTACTTCACAATCCTGCATATCTTTCCCGAATTACGGAGCAACCCTCTCCTGAAAAAACGGTTCTGCTCACTATTCCTCGTGAACGATACGCCGGAACACAACTCTCAGAAATTCCGGTTTTGGTGCAATCGCCCTTAGCTCATCTCAGGTATCCTATGTCTGATATATTAGGATTTATAGCTGCGGATTCTATTATGTTTAAAGCAAAAATTACAGAGGATGTATATATTGATTATATACCGGTGCCGCATGCCGTGATTCCGGTTTCTCATATTCCGGCACCAATATCACTTACTCAGCAAATACAAAGTTTTATACCGATTTCGTTTATTGATACGCAGTATGCTTTTTCGTGGGAAGATACGGTTCTTGCCAAAAATCAATTGCTTACCATAGATATTATTGCTTCAAATATTTCTCGCCGACCACTGTATGTTTCTGAGAAGGTAGCAAGGCAATGGTTGTTTGATTTGCAATCATACAGTTTTTTTAATGGATTTGTGTATAGGATATATCCGGCTCGTGCTATAAGAAACACCGGTGCAGACGCTCAGTTTCTTACTTCAGTAATGCATACAAACCTGGTACAGAAAAGAATATTTGAGTCATATACCCCGCATAATTCATGTTCTCATACAGAAACTTTGGGAGCGTATCGCGATAAGCTTATGCAGCTTGCTTTAGCTCAGATACATGAGAACAGGTTTGAATATGCTGCAGAAGCACTTAATTATGCAATGTATGTTGCCCCATGTGCTGTTACTCCTTGCACTAAACAAGGAATTGATATGGCGTATATGTATGAATTGTTAGGAATGCAGACACATGCACAAAGTATGTATTCTCAAACCATAGCAGATGTGCAAGAACAATTATTTTATTATATGACGGTGCCGACACGATTTCGTGCGTTTATTTCTGCCGAGGTATTTGAGACAATTGAAATAGCCACAGAATTGTTTGAACTTTTATTACGAGACGAATATCGCTCACATGCATATTCGGTAGCAGCATCTACCAGCGTGTTTTTTGAACATTTCTTCGATTTTATTTCTCAAGTTCGAGTTACAAATCAGTATGAATTTATGAGAATAAATCAATGGATTGTAGGACTTTCTCAAAAAAATCAAGAGATTGTATTTTGGTATAATAAAATGAAATTATATTTGGAATCTCAATAAGATTAGTACAATGAAGACTATATATATGACTAACACAGTAATGCAATCCTTACCCCTAAACCCTTACCCCTTACCCCTAAACCCACAATGAAACAACCCTTCATTAAAATAACAAAACCTCAGCCACCGGTAGTTGCAGAACGCTTGTTTCATAGTTTAATATGGCGTTTGCCGCAAGAAAAGAAAACGGCTTTTATAACATTTGATGATGGTCCGGTTCCGCAGTATACGACTAAAGTGCTTTCTTGTTTAGAATCATATTCCGTACCTGCAACATTCTTTTGTGTAGGCGAAAATGTAGTGCAACATCAAGATATTTTCACAGAAATTAAAGAAAAAGGGCACGCTGTTGGTTCACACACCTATAATCACTATAATGGCTGGTTTAGTAAAAATAAAGACTATTATGCCAATGTTTACAAAGCGTCTCAATTAATTGATTCAAAATTATTTAGGCCACCGTATGGTAAAATCAAATTCTCGCAAGCTCGTCATTTATCAAAATCATATCATATTATTATGTGGGATGTTCTTTCTAAAGATTACGATACACAGGTAAGTGCCGAGGAATGTTATCAGAATATAATTCAAAATGTGAGTAATGGTTCTATTATAGTGTTGCATGATTCTCAAAAAACTTCTAAGAAACTTGATTCGGTATTGCCAAGAACTATAGAGTGGTTGTTAGAAAACGGCTATGCTTTGGAAGCAATACGTCCAGAAATGTTACAGAATAAAAAATAGGCAGTGTGCCTACATAAGGTATAAATTATAACATTCATGAAGCTTTCGATTATTATAGTAAGCTATAATGTAAAGCATTTGCTTGAACAATGCTTGCATTCAGTGTATGCTGCATGCAAACATATAGAAAGCGAGGTGTTTGTGGTAGATAATAATTCGATTGATGATTCTTGTGCAATGATTCGCTCGGTGTTTCCTGAGGTTCGGTGTATAGAAAATAAAAAGAATGTAGGATTTTCAAAAGCTAATAATCAAGCTATTTTACTTGCTCAAGGTGAATATATTGTGTTGCTAAATCCCGACACGCTTGTTCAGGAAGATACGTTTGAAAAAATGATTGCATTTGCAGACAAAACTCCTGATGTGGGTGCCGTGGGGGTACGAATGATTAGCGGCGATGGAAAGTTTTTACCGGAATCTAAACGTGGATTACCAACGGCATGGGTTTCTTTGAGTAAAATGATTGGCTTACATAAGGTGTTTCCTAAATCAAAACGATATAATTATTATTTTTTGGGACATCTATCTGAACATGAAACACATGAGGTTGATGTATTGTCAGGGGCCTGCATGCTTGTAAAGAAGTCTGTTTTTGAGGATGTTGGATTGTTAGATGAAGACTATTTTATGTATGGCGAAGACATTGACCTCTCATACAGAATCAGTAAAGCCGGCTATAAAAATTATTATGTTCCAGAAACTACTATTATACATTATAAAGGTGCCAGTACAAAAAAACAGAGTTTTGTATATGTGCAAATCTTTTATAAAGCAATGGCAATTTTCGCCAAAAAACAATTACATATCCGTCCCTGGAGTCTATATGCATTGTGCATACATACTGCAATTGCAATATTTGCCGGAATAGCGTTTTTGTTGCGGATAGTAAAAAGAATGTTATTTCCCACACTGGATTTTGCTCTTATTTTAACCGGGTTTTATGTGTTAGCTACCTGGTGGGGTGCCTATGTTTTTGGTATACATTATTCGTATCCTGATCATTTTTTTATGGTTATTGCTCCCTTGTTTACGCTGCTTTGGCTCCTTTCCATCTATGTTTCGGGCGGATATGAAAATCCGGTTCGTGCAGCTCATGTATTACAAGGTATTAGCGTAGGATTTATCGCAATTTTATTATTGTATGCTTTACTTCCCGAAAGTATGAGATATTCGCGAGCATTATTAATACTGGGGTTTGTGTGGAATATTATAGTGCTTGTGGGGCTTCGAATCCTTGTGCATTTTTTGCCCGGAAGTCCTTTTTCATTAGTGTTGCCCGGTAAAGCAAAATCGCTTTTGGTTGGAACCCAAACAGATGTATTACGAATGTATGATATTCTTCAAAAAAATGGCTCGGCTCAACATTGTATTGGATTTGTTAGCAGTTCATCACCATTTTCGCACAACTTATATAAAGGAACTTTATCGCAACTTAGGCATTGTATAGAAGAGCATCAGGTTGACGAAGTTATTTTCTGTTTGCAAAATGCCGAATCACGTACTATTATTCAAACAATTTCATCATTGGCTAATACCTCAGTCGACATTAAAATTGCGCCACCTGAATCATATATACTGTCGCACGCAAGTTTGTTGCAAACAAGTGGAATTCTTACTTGTAATCTAAATTCAATTGCAAAACCATTAAACCGACAAAAAAAGAGATTGTTTGATATTGTTTCATCTGCAATCTTGCTTTGCACGAGTGTTCTATGGTTGTGGTTTGTTCCTAATAAATCGGCACATCTAAAAGCTTGTTATGTTGTGTTTTTGGGGAGATATACCTGGGTTGGTTATTCTGAATATTTTAGACAATATGCGTCCCAAGAGCAATTGCCCTTTGTGAAACAATCATGTATTAGTCCGGCCATGCATTTAGACCCCGAAACTCACAAAACAAGTATTATTGATGCACACTATGTGTATATAAAGAATTATAGAATTAGATATGATATTGAATTATTATATCGGTATTTTATGAATATCCCATGCTAATGTTTTATTTTTGAAATATGAAGAAGTTGATTATTTGTTTACTATTCTTTGCCGGTACTCATGTGTATGGACAATATTCACCATATTCATTTTCTCTTGGTACCGATATAGCCATAAGTAGTTCAATTATTGCGGGAGCAACGACTTTTTATATTTTGCAATCACAGACAAAACCGCTCACACAGCTTGATATAGATGCATTTTCAGAGTCGTCTCTTTCAAATTTTGATAAACAAGCACCAACTGTTTTTTCTGAGCGTGATGCACAGCGGGGTAAACGTATAGGATTAACCGGAGTTATTACCGGTTTTGGATTGCAAGGAATTACCGTGTTAGCTGCAGGAAAGCACTCTCAGTCTTTTTGGAATCATGCCGGTATAATTGGGGCTATGGCAATACAGACTAATTTGGCGGCATATTATGGAACCGGTATTGCAAAAACTACCGTTCTTCGCCCACGTCCATATGTGTATAATCTACAAACATCAGATGAAAGAAAATTTGATACAAACGCACGATATTCTTTCTTTTCTCGGCATACCGCAATTACCGCAGCAAATACGTTTTTTACTGCTCATGTTATTTCACAATATTATACCGAAGCATCCGCATTTACCTATACGGTGTGGGGCTTAGCAGCAATAGTTCCTGCAAGTGTTGGATATTTTAGAGTACGTTCCGGAGAGCATTTCCCAACAGATGTAATTGCCGGATATGCATGGGGAGCAGCATGTGGCTTATTTATTCCGTTTTTACATACAGAGCGAAAAGAGAAAGATTCTCAGGTTCACATTTCGGTATACGGACCACAGTACATTTCACTGTCTTATACTTGGTAATTAGGGTAACTTAAATTCGTATCCGTCTTTTAAATCTTTAATTACCACCCCAAGTTTAGTAAGTTCATCACGGATTTTATCTGATGTTGCAAAATCCTTATTTTGTTTTGCCGCTAAACGCATATCTAACAAAATAGCAATTACTTCAGATGTTATTCCCTGAGAATTTCCTTCTTGTTTTTTTGGTGTTTGCAAACCAAGAACCTCAAGTAACCAAAATTTAAAAAGAGACAAAAGTTTAGCTTTATCCTCAGCAGAAATAGAGAGAGTGCCATTGGCTACTGCCTGAATATCTTTTAATGCAACAAATAAATGAGAAATGAGAATAGGAGTATTCAAATCGTCTAACATTGCCGCAAAACACTTGTCTTCTAAATTTTTAATATCTATGGTAGATTCTGCCTGAACCGGTAAAGATTCTATTTGACTGTATCCTGCAAAAAGACGCTCCATACCTTTTTCGGCAGCTTTAAGAGCTTCATTAGAAAAATCGAGTGTGCTTCTGTAATGAGCTTGCAGAATAAAAAACCTGATAGTCATTGGACTATATGATTGTTCTAAAAGAGGATGATTACCTGAAAATAATTGGGTAAGAGTAATAAAATTACCAAGAGATTTCCCCATTTTTTGTCCGTTTATGGTAATCATATTATTATGTATCCAGTATCTAACTGCCGATGTTCCGTTAGCAGCCGTAGATTGGGCAATTTCACATTCATGATGCGGAAATAATAAATCCATACCACCCCCATGAATATCAAATTCTTTCCCTAAATATTTTTCGCCCATAGCAGAACATTCAAGATGCCAACCCGGAAATCCGTCGCTCCATTGAGACGGCCATTGCATAATATGTTCAGGTTTTGCTTTTTTCCACAAGGCAAAATCCAAAGATCCTCGCTTTTCATCCTGACCATCTAATGTTCGGGTGTTAGAGAGCATATCATCAATATTTCGTCCCGAAAGAATTCCGTAAGGATATGTTTGATTGTACTTTTCAACATCAAAATACACTGAGCCACCCGACTCGTAAGCAAAGCCGCTTGCAATAATTCGTTTTACATACTCTTGCTGTTCAATAATATGTCCGGAAGCACGCGGCTCTATAGATGGAGGTAAAACATTAAGCTCTTTCATGCAGTCATGATAATTAAGCGTATATTGTTGCACAACCTCCATTGGTTCAATTTGTTCTACCCATGCTTTTTTCGCAATTTTATCTTCTCCTTCATCAGCATCATTTTCAAGATGCCCCACATCTGTTATGTTACGCACATACCGAACTTTATATTCCAGTTTTTGTAAAAAGCGGAATAAAATATCAAATGTAATAGCCGGACGGGCATGTCCTAAATGAGCTTCTCCATATACTGTTGGGCCACACACATACATACCCACATGAGGAGCGTTTATTGGCGTAAAAACTTCTTTTTTTCGAGTAAGAGTATTATAAATAACAAGCTGCATAGTAGTATATAAAAATGATGGTCAAAAGTACTTTATATTGATTGAAATAACAAATAATATTATGTCAAGAAAAAACAGATTGTAATACACGAACAGATTCAATTGTAGAAAATTGACGAACATGAATCCGATAATATGTAATGAGTACCTCTAATAATTCTCTTCGTTCTGCTTTATTGAGTGTGAGAGTTTTGTTTTGCGAAAGAGCCGTGAGTGATTGTAAGAGAATTGCACTCGCATCTGAAGAGATACAAAACTGAGTAACATATGCTGTAAATACGCCTGCGTGAATATCAAAATACACGGCATTAGCATGTTCCGGTAATGAAGGATTGACGCCAAAAAATGGCAGTAATTCCAATAAAAAAACTATATGAAAATCAGCAATAGAATTTTTGGTGTTTTCTAAAGCAGTAATTTTTTCAGATAAAAAATGATATAAGTCTACCTGCGAATCTTCGGCTTCAATTATTTTACTGAGAACTTCTCCTAAAAAGTGGGCAATTCCCGCTTTGTATATATTAGAAAAAATATCAAGATGTATGGTAGAGAATTCTACTGTTTTTATGCGCGTTATTCCCGCTTTATTATGTTTATAAACAGATAAGCAAATTTGAGACAGAGGTTGAAAGTACGCCATTTTTGAGCGTTTCCCGCGTACATTATTCATAATAAATGAACCAATCCCAAATTCTTTTGTGTAAATACGTGCAATAATGCTTGAATCAGAATATTTAATAGTATGTAATACTATTCCTTCTGTAGAACAAATCATTTTTTGGAAGCAATAATAGATTCATACTTAGAAATACCCTGTTCGTTGGCAACAGCATATACAAAAATTCTGATAATCTCGTCGAATATATCTTCTATGGCAAATATATCTTGGTCGCGAGATTCAATTAATAGAATCATTTGAGAAAAGAGATGTATGAAAATCTCATGGTTTTTATGTGAATTATAGAGCCCTTGAGTTATTCCCAGTTCAATGTTTTTTTGAATCTGCATCTGAGCATCGGCAATAACTTTTTGTTGCACACGAGTATATATATGTGGATAAATAGTTTTTAAATCATGATTAATTGCAGGAGTAAAGAATGCTCTATGTGCAATGATATAGTCTTTTATGTTAAACAAAAAATCAATTGCATTTAGATTTTTAGAAAATCCCGTTTGTGAGTGTTCATGAAATTTAACTGATAAAAAATCCAAGAATAATTCTTCAATAATATGTTCTTTATTCTTGAAATCCTTGTATATCGTTTTTTTTGCCATTCGGAGTGATGATGCTAAATCATCCATAGAAATGCTTTTTATTCCATATTCTTGAAATAAAGTAAGAGCATGAGTTAATATAGTTTGTATTTTTGCATCCATACTCCAAAGATACAAAAAATACAGTGATGTAAAACGGCATTAAAATTGTTTTTTTTAACAAAAGGGGTATACAGAATAATAATGTATAAAAACATACATTAAAAAAAAATACTCAAGTTTGTATAAAAAAATTACCGATATGAGAACAACAGTATTAGCATTACTAGGCATTTGTTTATTTAGTTCTTTTATGACTCAAGATTCTCAAAAGAAATTACCGAACGAAGCGTATGCCGTAGGAGAGGAATTGAATTTTTTAATGTATTATGGTATTATAAATATTGGGAGAGCAAGCATGACCGTGCGTGAGTTTCCATCCAGAGATAATCGCACTATTTATCATGCAAAAGCAGAGGCTCGCACGGTGGGAATAACTCGAGTGTTTACCTCATTACATCATATTTATGAAAGTTATTATAACGAAGAAACAGGTAAGCCAATAAAAGCAATTAGAAATGTTACCGAAAGTAATTACTCTGCATATAATGAAACAATTTTTGACCATGCAACTAATCGGGTTAAAAGCGATAAAAAAGGTATTATAGAAGTGCCGGATGAAATATTTGATATTATTTCTAGTGTATATTATATGCGAAGAGTAGGTTTTTCTAATCTTAAAGAGAATGATACTTTGAGTATAACTACCTTTTTCCTAGATAAGATATTTGATTATAGAATAGTGTATAAAGGAAGAGAACGAATTTCTACACGATTAGGAACATTTAATGCCCTAAAATTTCAACCCGTAGTTGAAACCGGACGATCATTTCAATCAGAAGACGGAATGCGGTTTTGGTTAAGTGCCGATAAAGGTCATGTGCCCTTAAGAGCAGAATTTGATTTGCGAATTGGAGCAATAAAATGTGATTTGATTGAGCATAAAGGATTAAAAAACACCTTGCCGAATCTAAAAAAATGATTTATACAGTCTAAACCCAATATGAGTTTAGACTTTTTTTTTATTTTTGTCAAAAAAAATAGATATGGCAACTACAGCAGATTTTAGAAACGGCTTATGCATAGAATATAATAATGACTTATATACCATTATTCAGTTTCAGCATGTTAAGCCAGGTAAAGGAGCAGCGTTTGTAAGAACGAAATTGCGTAATGTTAAAACAGGAAAAGTACTTGATAATACCTTTAATGCAGGAGTTAAGGTTAATCTTGCCCGCATAGAGCGTCGTCCTCATCAGTTCTTATATAATGATGATATGGGATATAATTTTATGCACACAGAAACTTTTGAGCAGATTTCACTTTCACGAGAATTAATAAATTGTCCGGAATTTTTAAAAGAAGGTCAGGAAGTTGAAGTGGTTGTGCATGCAGATACTGAAACAGTATTGTATGCCGAACTACCAACCAATGTTGTAATGGAAGTTATATATACAGAACCCGGTTTAAAAGGCGATACCTCCAGTTCAACGGCCTTAAAACCCGCAACAGTAGAAACAAATGCTGAGGTTATGGTGCCAATTTTTATTAATCAGGGCGATAAAATAAAAATTAATACTGTTGAAAAGAGTTATGTTGAAAGAGTTAAAGAGTAATTTTTTTTAACTTCAACAGAAAAAACCTTGTATTAACTTTTTATTGCAAGGTTTTTTTTATATTTTTAAAAAAATATTTTCGAGGTGTCTGAGAGTGCATTTATACGAAAGTTAAATCTTTCGAATTTTAAGTTAAATTCTTTACTTGAATTAACGCAAGCTATTAATGAAAATCTTTCAACTGATGGCTTACTTGATAAGTATGAAAAAATTCTTTGTCAAGAATTAAGCATTGGTAAAATAGCAGTTTTCATTAAAAATGATGATTGGCAATGTGTTTTACGTGTGGGTGTTCCCGAAGATTATGGCGATAATTCCAATGAAATAGTTTCTCATTTTATTGATTATTGTGAAATTACCGGAGTCTCTTTCCATACCGAATTTCCCCTTGAGTTTTTTGATGTTGTAATTCCCGTATTTCATAAAGATATTCCTGTATCATATGTGCTTATTGGTGATATTGAAGAGGAAAAACAAGGGCTAAGCCCCATTATTAAACACCTAAAATTTATTCAAACTATAACCAACATTATTGTTGTTGCTATAGAAAATAAACGTCTGTATCATGAATCAATAGAAAAGGAAGCATTACGAAAAGAGCTTGAGGTTGCTTCAAAAATGCAGGCAATGCTTATTCCTTCGGCTGAAACTTTGCCGCAAAATCCGTATTTGCATGTTGCTACCTACTATAAACCACATTCGCAAGTAGGTGGTGATTATTATGATTTTATGCCGTTAAATGATTATGAGTTTGGTTTTTGTATAGCCGATGTGTCAGGAAAAGGCGTATCTGCAGCTATATTAATGTCAAATTTTCAAGCAAATTTACGAGCATTATTTCGCAGTAATATTTCATTAATTAATCTTATAAAAGAATTAAATGATTTAGTTAATTCAAGTGCTCACGGTGAAAAATTTATTACCTTTTTTATAGGTAAATATAATATAAACACTCGTACTCTGCAGTATATTAATGCAGGACACAATCCTCCGTTATTATTGCAAAAAGAGCAGAAGGCAATGGTGTATCTAACCACCGGATGTGTTGGCTTAGGAATGTTTGATGAAATACCATCTATACATGTTGGTGCTGTTCAGGTATCTTCGGGAGATAAATTAGTGTGTTATACCGATGGTTTAATAGAAGCAGAAAATGAAAGTCATGCTGAATTTGGAACCGTTCCTTTGGAGGGTGCAGTTTCAATTGATGGAACAATTGATGAATCTATACAGTATCTAAATTCTTCCCTTGAAGATTTCTTAAAAGGCGAATCTTTAGGTGATGACATTACTATTATAGGTATAGACTTCTTATAGTTTTTTAGAAATGTGTATTGTTACACGTACAAATCGTTCTTGAGCTTCACTCAGCTCATACGGAATATGAGTTTGTGTTCTCACTGAAGATATGCGAGGAGATTTTATTGTTTGTAAGATTGAATCGCTTGCATGTGGAGCATATGCTATAACGCTTGCAATAACAGCTTCAATACGTTTGTTGGCAATAAGAGTATTAGCTTCAAATGTTCCAACAGTACTTGTAGACGCTTGCAAGGAAATTTCAATTGTATAGTTTTCAAAGTCAGAGTTTTCAATTATTTCTAAAACCGATAGTAATTCTTGAAGTTGAGAAGACGCATCAGTGAAAAATCTCGAAATATTATTGCTATATACTTGTTTTTGAATACCAATATATTGCTCTGTTATTTGTTCAATAAATGAATTTTTCTGAGAATAATATTGTTCAAATAATGCAATAAATTCCGGTAAATCATTCTGAATGTTTGGTTCATTATTATCAAAATATAGGGTAAATATGAGAAGTGAATCTTCTAATAAGGCGAGTTTTGAGGGTTCTATCATGCTTAGAGAATCAGATTCATATTCATCAGAAGCAGAGAACATTCGAAAGGTGTAGCGAGAGTTAAAAAAATATGATTGTTCGAATAAATGTTTTTGCTTTCGATTAGAGGTGAAATATGCAATGCTATCAATAATTTTGAAATAGTACTCATTAAAACTGCTATTTACCGGAGTTCCCATGTTTTTTGGCTCAGCAAAATTACCAAAACTACCCTCTACATAAAAAATATCATATCCTCCAATAGTAGTATGCCAATTTGAACTAAAATACAGTCGCTCCGAAATGGTGTCGTAAAAAGGAGATATTTCATTTCCCTTACTATTTATGTGACTACCGATTTTTTGAGGAGAAGAAAATGAATTATTACTCCGTTCACAATACCATATATCAAAATTGCCAAATTCATTGTCTCTGTTTGAACTAAAAAGTAAATACTCTTTGGTGTTGTGTTCAACTAATTGAAAATGAATTGACGCAGATGTTTCCGGGAATATTGGAGACAAATAGGGTTGTGGGGTATTCCATTCCAAAGAATCTCTGGCAATATAATATACTCTGGGGACAAGTGTGTTTTTTTCAAGTTTTCTAATTGTAATGAGAATCGTGTCTGTGTCAATCACACAAAAATCACTAATATGGTAAGGCATATTAATAAGCATATTGCCTAGAACACTATCGTGTTGCTCGAATCCTTTAAATCCTGAATAACTAATTGCAGAATCAATGAGGTACGTTGCATTATATATAATGGTATTATTCCATTCATATAAAGAATATGCTTGAATGGGGTTAAAGGTAGTATCGTACGCAAAAATAATATCCGAGATATGTTCACTGGGGTTACTGGATTTTCGCAATTCATGTGTTGCTTTTGCTCTCATATATGGGTCAGAGTGCTTTAAAGAAAGGTATTGTTTGTATAAATCTTTAGCATGGTTATTTTGATTAAAAAGCATATGGAGTTCAGCGAGCCAAAAAAAAGCTTCGGGATATCTGTTTTTATAGCGAGTTGTTACAAGTATGAATTGTTCTTTTGCGTTATCATATTGGAGGTTATGCATATATGCAATGCCCAGTTTTAGAAATACTTCAGGAATAGAATACTCAGACTCAATAATATCGAGATATAATTCAATGGCACGTGTATAATCTCCCGAACTTTGAGCTACCGAAGCTTCTTCAAAGAATCTTGAAATATTTTGAGCAGAAGATACTCCAAATAATAAGATACAGAGAATAGTAGCATATAGCTTCATTAATCGAATGTTTTATATATTGTTAAGTTCTGGTGTTGAAACAATAGTCGTATGTTCAATATTTTTTTGAATGAAAATATCTCTAGAGTCAATATCAATACAAATCATATTACCCCAATTTTGAGAATTGGTTGCATATACACAGCCATTATCAATTGTAATAATTGGCGCTACTGAATCAATAGAGCGTTGGATTTTTTGTAAGGAAATAGGAGTATGACCATGAATTACGAGTATGTTATCAGGAATGTTTTCTTGATTTTGAATTTCACGTTGATATAGCATCGCATAGGTGTTTTCTAGAAAATCTGATTTTGAAAAATCAAATCCGGCATGAGAAAGATACACAGGGGCAAGTGTATAATAAAAAGGAAGATCAGAGAAAAAAGAAATATATTTTTCTTTAATAAGACCGGTTTCTTTATTAATAAGCCATTGTAATTTTAAGCGTTTGCAGATTTTAATAAAGTCTTCATGCACATTTCGGTGTAATGCAGAGATTATAAATTGTTCGTGATTTCCACGTAAAGGATATACAGAGTATCCCTCTTGTTGAAGAGACGTAATTGTTTTAATAACTTTTTTTGACCGTTTCCCTCTGCTTATAGAATCTCCTAATATATAGAGAGTGTCATCAATTGAAAATGAAATTTTTTCAAGTAAGGCAATAAATGTATGGGCACATCCATGAATATCACTTATTGCATATCTTTTTCCTGTTTTCTTTTCCATGTTCTTAGATGAATATTCTATAGTAAAAATAGAGTTTTTGGATATTGTATACAAAAAAACATTTTTTTAATTTTAATTTTTTTGTGCTGCACATATGATGTTTACTCTTTATATTATTGATTAGCAACGCAATTGAAAAGGATTTTTCGGAATAAAAAAAGAAACAATTTTTTTTTTTTACATTATTTGCATTTTTTTTTGAAAAAACATTTGGAATTTAAAAATAATCGTTGCTATATTTGCAGCCCCAAAAACAGATAAGATGTTGTCTGAAACATAAGGGAGACTTCCGAACGGAAGACATATTTAGTTCTTTGAATAATCAATTAAGGTAATCTTTTCAATTTCTTGAAAAGAACCATGAAACGGGTTTAAAAATAAACAAGCGTCATTTTTTGAGTTATACAATTTCGTGTAGAAAGACAAAACAGAAGCAATATGCTTCAACAACTTTTACAACGAAGAGTTTGA
>OBJA01000991.1_pt1 | contig 21458 bp, 23 predicted proteins | sample 1519751 | NCBI WGS metagenome assembly OBJA01 (sample SAMEA3881238, study PRJEB22517) | soil metagenome | biome: lake sediment; feature: soda lake sediment; material: sediment, water from around vicinity | place: India | collected 2013-12-23 | depth 3 m
ACCCTACAGAAACCTGCCCGAATCGGAATATGCAAAAACACTTGAGCAATACAACATCCCGAAGGATGTTGCTGCAGCCATAGCCAGCTGGGATGTCGGTGCATCAAAAGGAGATTTGTATGACAATTCAAAACAGCTGTCAAAGATAATTGGAAGGCCCACGACTCCAATGGAAGAATCAGTAAAACGGGCTTTGTAGGAAGAGCTTTCGGGCTGCCTGTTCGTGCTCATCTGAATGAGTGGCACACCGGTCAGCCTCCTTGCTGCATGACAACGTGTACATGATTCCTCTAAAGCATGTATGGAGATCCAGAAGGAGGTACGATTCTGACCTGGCATGCGGGACAACTTTCCGGGTAAGGGTGGTTTCAAGGGGATAACCTGGTAATTCAATCTTCACCAGATGATTTAACAGTCGACAGATGATTATATATCGTAGAACCTGATTATTATATGGATTGTTACAGATTATTATAACATTTGGGATCATGAAAAGGAGGAGATTTGTTTTTTCATCGGTTTTAATTTTCCCGTTTTTTCACATCAATTGGACACACCGGGCGCCGGGGCCGGATAAAGGTTTTAAGGTAAACTCCGGAGAGGCCCGGTTTGGGATTCACTACAGAATGAAAGGTGTTACTTCGAATACACTCGACATTAAAATTTCAGGCAAGGATACAGGGAACGAGCTGGCTGTATTTGAACAAACGGGCCTTACACCAATGGGTGGGCCTCCGATGCACATTCATCCAAATCAGGACGAGTGGTTTTACATTGTTGATGGGGAGTACCTGTTCAAGGTTGGTGACAAACGGTATAGAATGCGAACGGGCGACACCCTGTTTCTTCCGCGCAATGTGCAGCATGCGTTTATTCAGCTGACCGATCGGGCAAAGGTGCTGGTATCGTACCTGCCGGCAGGCAGGATGGAAGATTTTTTTGCTGTGACCGATCAATGGGAGTCACCTCCTTCGCAGGAAGAAATCGCAAAGGTTTTTGCCGATCATGAGATGATTGTTGTAGGGCCTCCAATATCGGTCGATGACTGAGCAGGTGTCCGTGCCGGGGTTGGTGGTGGCCCTATGAACCGGGGGAAGCTTTTGGTCTGGATGCCGGGTGCAGCGGTTTGTTTGAATGTTTGAATGTTTGAATGTTTGATCGGTTTGGAGGAGTTTGAAGGTTGGGAGTTCGAATGTGTTAATTATTTCAAATTAATATGAATCTGTCCCTTTTATTTGTTTTAGATAGGGAAAGAAGGGTTTAGGGCATGATTAATGTTAGTTGCAAGTATACTTCCAAACAGAAAGTAACCTGTTTTATCAGCCGCTCTGCATGTGTAACCGGGATCTTTATTTGCTGCCGGGAGCCTATTTTTAAAATAAAAAGAATAAAATGATAAGATATTCAAAAAAGAAAATCGATTTTCTAACCGATCTAAGGACTTCAGTAAACGATTATTTTAAAAACAACAACATTGAACCTTACGGGAATAAGCGGATTATAATAAAATCCGTTATTATGGGAGTTTTGTACCTTGGCCCGTTGGTTCTTATGATGACGGGGATTTTTTCCTCCGTGTGGGCGGTGCTGGCATGCTGGGGTTTAATGGGATTTGGTAAGGCAGGTGTGGGGATGGCAACCATGCACGACGCCAATCACGGCTCTTTTTCAAAAAAAGCCAATGTAAACAGGCTTTTTGGTGATTCGATGTACCTGTTGGGAGGTTTCCCTCCCAACTGGCGTTATCAGCACAACACGCTTCATCATGGCTACACCAATGTGGAAGGACATGATGAAGATATTGCTCCACCTGAGATTTTGCGCTTGTCGCCCCACCGGCCCCTTAAGAAAATTCACCGGTTTCAGCATATATACGCCTGGTTATTGTATGCTTTAATGACAATTTCATGGATTATACTTAAAGATTTCAGGAGATTGAATAAATATAGGAAATCCGGTGTAAAGCTTAGCGGGAAACGCACATACAGGAGCCTGATGACCGATCTGGTTATTTCAAAAGTAGCATATTACATCGTGTTTCTTGTGTTGCCATTGATGACAGTCCCGGTTGCCTGGTACTGGATTGTAATAGGTTTCCTGCTGATGCATTTTACAGCCGGGCTGGTTTTGGCAAGCATATTTCAGACAGCGCATGTAGTACCTACATCGGAATATCCTCTTCCTGACGAAAACGGAGAACTCAATAATAACTGGGCTGCACACCAGCTGTATACAACCTGTAATTTTGCCCCAAAAAGCAGGATCTTTTCCTGGTTGATAGGAGGGCTTAATTACCAGGTCGAGCATCATTTATTCCCTAATATCAGCCACATTCATTACCGCCAAATATCAGCCATAGTACAAAAAAAGGCACATGATTTTGGGTTGCCCTATCATGTTACCGGAAGTTTTTTAGGTGCCCTGAGGCAACATGCCCGAATGCTGAAGCTGCTGGGAACCGGTAAAATTAATGCAACCTGATTTTAATCCAATCCAGGTAAGGTTTTTTAAAAATGAGTGGACATTGCGGAGCTTGAAAGCAGTGGGCAGGTAACCACTCAGCGGATCAATTTATATGCTTTTACCTGGTTTTTGAAAAAAGTGGGTACATAAAGAATTTCGTTTTCAATGGAATAATCGAGATCGGCAGCATTTTCTTCAGATGCTTCGGTGTCTGAAAGCGTTATAGTTTCTCCACCTTCCGAAATGTAAAATATTTTCCCATTCCAGCTGGTCGTTAAATATCCGCCATCGCCTGTTGGTGCAATTGCATCGCCATGGCCCATGTCTTCGGCAATAACAGTTGCTTCTCTGGTCGCGTGGTTTATTTCTTTAAACTGACTGCTGGCACTTGTAATTAAAAGTATGCGGTCTTGCTCCCAATACAATCCGTTAAAACGTTCGCCCTCTTCACCTTCAAAATATACTTCAACATTTCCGTTTTCAACAGCATATATTTTTTGTGAATTCGACCCGGAGACATATACGATCCCGTTCTGTCCTACCGTAATGTCGTTTAACTCAGGGTTGTCATCAAATTCAAGGGTGTTTATGATTTTACCGGTTTCGATGCTGGCTTCCACCAGAAGATCGATGTCGGCAATAAAAAGGGAGTTTCCCAAAATACCCATTCCTTTGGGGGCATTTAATCCTTCAATCCATTTCAGTTCTGTAATGTTGCCTTCCATATCCATTTTTGAAATGAACCCGTTGCCGTCTTTTTCCCAGGGGTTCAGATATACATTCGAAACGTACAAAATATTCCGTTCGCGGTCAATCAACACCGATTCCGGGGTTCGTAAAAGGGTATCCGATTCCCACAGCAATTCAATTCGCGGGGAGGAATCCGCTGACTGATTGTTAGTTGTTTCAGAGTTTTGTTTTTTTGTTGGATTACAGGAAATGAAGGCAATGAATGCCAATACAAACAGATAAATTTTCATCCTATTGGTTTTTGTTAATGTACTCAATTAATTATGCATTAAAGATAATTCATTTTAATAAATAATATAACCTGGTTATCAATAAAATCAGAATTACCCCGTGGTGTTTGCAAAGGGGTAACAGGCATGTGATATGTCGTTGTTACAACAGATTAACTACTTCCAGTCGGAATCCTCAAGCTTAAATATTTCATCAGCAGGCTGATTGAAAACATGAGCGATTTTAAGAGCCAACACGGTCGACAGGTTGTATTTTCCCTGTTCTATTGCGTTTATTGTTTGCCGGCTAACCTGTACCATATCTGCCAGCTGGGCCTGGGTAATGTTTTTTTTCGCCCTTTCGACTTTTATGCTATTCTTCATCTCCGATTTGTTTTTTTAAGTTATACAATGCCCAGTTGTAGCGGATGATAAAGAAAATTAGTAAGGTAAACATGTTGAATACCATTACCCATAGAAATGCTATATCGTAAACGAATATAATTGCCAGGAGTAAAATAGTGTAGTTGACGTAAGTTGCCCAGACCAATGAATCGAGCCTGATTTTCATTATGAATTCATCTTCTGATCTTTCTTTTGAAAAAGCTATAAAAAGAGCACCAACAATGATAAGCAGTACGCTGATTTCATCGAGGATGTTGTTTTCAGTAAAAGTAAAATGCCTACGTTGCTCAAACAAGGAGTGTTCGGCAATTGAAAAGACAGTAACATTTAAAAAGTTTATCTCCGGTTCAATAATCAGATAAACAATCCCTAAAAGAATTCCTCCAAAGAATAAGAACCATCCAATACGCTTAAATCGGGTAGGAAGCAAATAATTTGTTTTCATTTTATTAATTTTTAATACAACAAATGTAAAACAATTTTAACAAAATGACAAATAAACCTTACAAAAAGTAAATGCAGGACGACAAAATTTCGAGAGATGTTATTTTATTTAAAAGATTTACAGATTTGAATGCAGAATTTATTTGTACTACCGAAATGCTTCAGCACTCATTTATACCCGTGTAGGGATAAATTCAAATAACTTTCAATTGAAAATAGAGTTGTTTAAGGGGATGAAAACAGAAAAACAAAAAATGATTGGCGGCGGGTTCTGATCTGCCTTCACACGCCTGAGCTAGTTGTTTCTGTTTGTATGTAAGAAACAATTAAAAATTATATTGTTACTATAAACAGAAGGATTTATATAAAACAATAAGAATATGGCTGGAATATTTATAACCGGTTCTGCCGACGGACTTGGTCACCTGGCAGCAAAATACCTGGTGCGTGAAGGGCACAGGGTGGTGCTGCATGCGCGAAATGAGGGCAGGGGAAAAGAGGCACTTGATAAGGTACCCGGTGCCGAAAGTTTTCTGGCAGCCGATCTGGCCGATAAAGAGCAGGTAAAGCGGCTGGCTGATGAAGCCAATGCCATGGGAGCATTCGATGCTGTGATCCACAATGCCGGGGTATACCGTGCTTCAGGTGAACTGATATTTAAAGTAAATACACTGGCACCCTACATCCTTACCTGCCTGATGGCCAGGCCCGAAAGGTTAATCTTTCTCAGTTCGGGCTTGCATATGCAGGGAGATCCCGGATTGAGTGGATTGAACAGCGGACGTGTAAATTACTCCGATTCGAAGCTGCATATGGTGTTGCTTGCAAAGGCGGTAGCCCGAAATTGGCAGGGGGTTTATTCCAATTCGGTGGATCCCGGTTGGGTTCCTACCAAAATGGGCGGGCCCGGTGCTCCGGGAAATCTGGAGAAAGGATACCTTACACAGGCCTGGCTGGCTGTAAGCAACGATGAGGAGGCTTTGGTAAGTGGCCGCTATTTTTATCATAAAAGGATAAAGCATCACCACCCCGGGGCAGACAATACTGCGGTACAGGAAAAATTTCTGCAGCTGTGTGAATCCTGGTGTGGAATAAAGTTTCCTGTGGAAAAATAAGGGGTTGGTTTTATTATTACGCTCTTTTTTACAATTCCGGAGTTTATGCTTATTGACTTTCCTGCTTAGGTGTATGATCAACACATTCTTTTGGCCGGAGAGGGTGTTCATTCCTACAGAAATTCGCCGGGTAAAAATTATGTATCCCGGTACATATAAGGTACTTAGATTATAGCATTTCCCATAAAAAAGAATTATATTTAATAGGCTTAATACGCCTTATATTATGGGACGTAAAAATAAAACCGGCAAAGGATCTTCTAACCAGAAATTTCTATACAAGGACCTTGAACTGTATGCTACCCCTGTCATGCTTTCCGGATTACTTATTACTGTTATAATTTCTTTTTCGGTTTATAACGGGGTGAATAAACAGGAAAACAGAAGCCTCATGTTTACTGCTCAGGAAATTCAACATCAGTTAACTTCCCGGCTTGAAGCTCATGCCCTGATGCTTAGAGCCGGTGTAGCCTACTTTGCACTTTCCGATACCGTCACGCGCACCGACTGGAAAGAGTACATTACCCATGCCCGAATCGACCGATACCTGCCGGATCTGCAGGGGATGGGGTATGCGATGATTGTTCCATCACACCAGTTGGAACAACACATCAGCCTTGTCAGAAAGGAAGGATTTGCCGATTATTCGGTATTTCCTGAATTCAAAAGAGAATTCTATACTTCCATTGTTTTTGTTGAACCGTTTTCGGGAAGCAATCGCCGGGATATGGGCTACGATATGTTCACCGATCCGGTTAAAAGGCAGGCGATGGAATTTGCACGGGATCACGATGTTGCCACTCTTTCGGGCAGGATCCAGATTGATACTGAAGGGGAAGAAATTTATGGTTCGCTCATGTTTGTGCCCTGTTACAGGACAGGACTCCCTACCGGTACACCAATGCAGCGGCGAAATGCTGTTAAGGGATGGCTGTACAGCCCTTACCGGCTGAATACCTTGATGCAGAATATAATTTCTTTTACAAATGAGGGAACCAACATTCGTTTGCAGATATTTGATGAGGTACCATCGGATACTGCCTTTCTGTACGACAGTTATGGAATTGATTCCGAAATTCCAATGAGGTTTGGATATGATGAACATCAACTGGTTGTTGATTTTAACGAAAACCGGTGGCATATGAAGTTTATAAGACCCAGGTCGTTTCCATACAGAACTTTTATTACCCTTGTGATGGGGGTAACAATAAGTGTATTGTTGTATCTGCTGACTTTGTTTTTTTCAAAAGTAGCGATCCGGGCGCAGCAGATCCGCATTAATAATAAGGAGCTAAAAAAGCTGAATGCCACAAAAGATAAATTCTTTTCAATTATTGCACCCGATTTAAAAAATCCTTTTGGCGCTGTTCTGGGATTTAGCGAAATTTTGTTCTTACATGCTGACAATCTAAGCAGGCAGGAAATTAAAAGGCTGTCGGGCATAATAAGGCAGTCGTCGGAATTAGCGGTTGAGTTGCTGTCAAACCTGATGGTATGGTCGCAATCGCAAACCGGACGGATGGAATTTGTACCTGAAAAATTAAACATTGTTGCTATGGTGAACGAGGTAGTGAACTTATTTGTGGATGTTGCCCGGCAAAAAAATATTGAAATCGTTCAGCAACTGCCAACCCAGGCCAACGTGTTTGCAGATCGGGAAATGGTGAGCACGGTGTTGCGGAATTTAATAGCGAATGCCATAAAGTTTACCTATCCCGGAGGGGTAGTCAATGTGTCGGCCCGTACCGGGGGAAATGAGTGGGTAGTATCGGTTTCCGACAATGGGGTGGGCATACCCGAAGAGAATATAAAGAATTTGTTTCGAATCGATAAAAATTATACAACTGCCGGCACAAAAAAGGAAAAAGGTACGGGTCTGGGGTTAATATTATGCAGGGAGTTTGTTGAAAGGCATGGCGGAAAAATATGGGTCGAAAGTAAAACCGCACCTTCACCTGATGCCGGTTCCATTTTTTCCTTTACTCTTCCTGCAGCTTCTGACCAATAGCGGTTCATTCTATTATCCGGCGTATAGGAATCACATATCTTTATTTTATGAGTTCAGAAAAAATAATTAACACACAATTTGCCGCTAAAAACAAACGAAGTATTGATTTATATCAACATTAACAAAGCTGAAGCAAGATCTTTTCATTGTAACTTGATAGTAGAATTTACAATCACACAAAAATTGATTTTCCATAAATTTCCTTCAAACAATAAAAGTAAAAATCATGAAAAATGTAGCCCGCATTCTGATTATTGCCGCCATCACAGGAACGTGTGCAATTGTTTATTCCTGTGAGGAGGAGCTTCTGGTTAATGAGATGGACAGTATCTCATTAAAAAAAGCAGAAACAGTATTCTTAAATCCAACCGAACAGTTGGGAAAACACATTTTTTTCGACAAGATTTCATCGCCCGGGAGCATGTCGTGTGCCGATTGCCATGCACCGTCGGTTGGGTTTACCGGTCCGTTTGGAGGTATTAATCTAAAAGGATCGGTATACAGGGGGGCCGTACCTCAACGATTTGGTAACCGCAAACCTCCCAGTGCAGCTTATGCCACCCAAAGCCCGGTTTTGCATTACGATGAAGCGGAAGGTTTGTTTATTGGTGGTAACTTTTGGGACGGTAGGGCAACCGGTGAGGTATTGGGAAATCCTGCTGCCGATCAGGCAATGGGCCCGTTTCTGAATCCTGTGGAACAAAACATGCCATCAGAAAAAGCTGTGCTTATGAAAATTGCCGGTTCGAAATATATTGGTTTATGGGAAGAAGTCTGGAAAAGTCCCCTCACATTTGAAACAGCAGAAGAAATTGAATTGAATTATGGCAGGGTCGGGTTGGCTGTTGCTGCATATGAGGGATCTGCCGAGGTCAATTCCTTTACATCGAAATACGACTACTACCTGAAAGGTGAAGCGAAGCTTACACCGCAGGAAGCCTGGGGATTGGAACTGTTTGAGGGCAAAGGTATGTGTTCGGCCTGCCACCCCAGCCAATGGGAGGAAGGGCAAGACCTGCCGTTGTTTACCGACTATTCTTACGATAACCTGGGAGCTCCTAAGAATCCTGCCAATCCTTTTTACGAGATGGATAAGGTATTTCTGGATGATGGTTCGGCTATCAATCCCGAGGGCAGCGCCTGGATTGATGAGGGTTTGGGAGGATTCCTTAAAACGCATTCCAATCCTGCATGGAAAGACATGGCCGGTGAAAATATGGGTAAGCACAAGGTACCTACCCTTCGCAATGTAGGCAAGGCAAATGGGAATGGTTTTCCCAAAGCATACCTGCACAACGGGGTATTTAAATCTTTAAAAGATGTAGTTCATTTTTACAATACCCGTGATGTGAAAGATTGGCCTGAACCTGAGGTTGCTGCAAATGTGAATACCGAAGAACTGGGTGACCTGGGTTTAACAGATATGGAGGAGGATGCCATTGTTGCCTTTATGATGACACTCTCTGATGGATATAAACCAGGTAGTAAATGATTTTTTAACTGGAAGCCGAAAACCATCGCTTCCTGCTGCTTCCACATAACCGGATAGTGAGATGACCGGGTGACTTTGGCAATGTATATATCTGCATTCCTGGTCACCTGGCCAATTAATGCTTCAGTATGAAGATTCAGAATAATTTTATGGTTATGGCAGAAACTCATCCCGGTAGCTTTAAGGATAATACCTCCCACGGATATGGTTACCCAGATTAATTTCCAAACGTTTCTCGCCGGTAACCTTATTCTTGTAAATATCGATTCCGAGGCTGTTAATTATTGTAATATCGGTTATCCTGTGTGCCGGTTATTAACTGTGAAAAAAGGACTCTTGTTTCACGAAATGAGAAATTAAAGCATGGGCTGTTGAATTTACTTGAAAAGGAATTTTTTTTTTGCTCCTGAGCTCAAAATAACCGAATTACATCAATAGGTGCCGCATTGAACATGCCATAACACTAATTGATAAGGATACTGATTACCGCTCCTCGTTTCAGGAACTTGCCGATGCCTCCGGATTTGGTTCCTTAAGTTCATTTAATCGTGCGTTTAAAAAAGTTACCGGCACAACGGTTGGTGGATATATTAATAAACACAGAAAAATGGAGCTGGCTAATATTACTAAAACAACCTAATTGAATGCCCCTCACAATTACCTTGTTTTATATAATTAAAAAAATAGCCACAAAATAATGTGGCTAAGAATTGTTTCACCTGAACCGCATTGCTTAAAGGCAATCGTTTAGCTGCAACGTGTTATTTACTGATATCAATTCGTACATCGGGCTGAACAAGCGCAGGATTAATACCAAGAGAATTCAGCATCAGATTGTAATCGTCGATCTCAAGGCTTTTTTGGGCTGCATAATCGGCCGGCAACACCACTATACGCAATACCTGGTCGAGAGCCTCTTCGGGTCGCAGATCGTCGAAATTGGTGTTTCCTTCAAGGAAAATCTGCACGTCGGCAAAGGTATGGTCAAAATTATACTGCAGGATTGTATTATCGGGCAGTACAACTGTCTGGGGAAGCAGGCGCCATACATCAATGGGGTCGCCGTTTGCATTTTCCTCAACCGACCAGAGAATGTATACCAATATTACATCACTTTCAAACACTTCTATTGTGTTGGGAAATTCAAAGTAAAGCTGGTAGTTGTTTTCAGGTAAAAAATCGCCAACAATTTCAAATACAGAAGGAAGCAGCAAACCTCCATCCTCTCCATTGGGGCCGGGCTGCCCGGGTGGGCCGGGAGGTCCCTGAGGGCCTTCACATGCAGCAAACATTATTGCGGCAAATAATAAAACAAGGTGGGTAATTGTTTTCATGATTTCAATTTTAATGTTAAACAGATTGTTAAAATATGCAACATTGGTGCCAAATCTTTTTTATTGATTTCTACATTTAATTGCACAAGGATTTCGTTATTACCGGTGTCATATGTAAGAAGCCTTTACGAATAATTTTGATGTACTGCATTGTATTGGAAATAATTTCATAATTTCGATGGGGTTATGTTGTTATCCGGAAATGTTGTTCTCAGTGCAATGATTGATAATATTGTAAAATGAAAATAATAAATGAAATAAAAATAAGTGACAATGGTTTTGTCTTCAATTCAAATACCGGGGATTCTTTTAGTTTGAATTCCACAGGGCTGGAGTTGATGCATCTGATTTCGCAGGAGCTTGAATTTGAGGAAATAAAGAAGGCATTTATTTCCCGGTTTGATGTGGACGAGTTGAGTTTTGAGAAAGATTTCTACGAATTTTGTTCCTTACTCAAACTGTATGGCATCATTGCAGATGAAAATAGTTCTGAATTTAACTGAATGCTGCCATGAAAAAAAAAGAGATCATTATTGCTGTAAGCGGCCTTAATAATACCGATAATCCGGGTCCGGGAGTACCCTTCATCCGTGGGTTGAAGGAATCCGATAAGTTTGATGTACGGGTTATTGGTCTGGTATATGAAAATCTGGAACCGGGAATATATATGGAAGGTTTATGCAGTCGTATTTTTCAGATACCTTATCCTTCTTCCGGGTCGGATGACCTGATTGAACGGATAGAGGACATTCACCGTCAGGAAAAAATCGATGTATTAATTCCTAATTTCGATGCCGAGCTGTTTTCATTCATGCGAAATGAGCAACGGCTCCACCAGCAGGGGATATTGACCTTTTTGCCCACCATTCAGCAGTTTCAGGAACGGGAAAAACACCGGTTGCCTGAATTTGGAAAAAAGTACGGCATCAAGGTTCCGGCAAGCCTTAACCTGGGTAGCCTGGGGCAGATTACTGAATTGGAGGACAAGTTTGATTATCCGGTGATGGTGAAGGGTCAGTTCTATGATGCCTACCTGGCTACAAATAAGGAGCAGGTAAAGCAGGCCTTCATGAAAATATCTGCCAAATGGGGGTTTCCGGTAATTGCCCAGGAGTTTGTCTCAGGAACCGAAGTAAATGTTGTTGCACTGGGCGATGGTTATGGAAATACGATAGCTGCTGTTCCAATGCGTAAGCAATATACCACAGATAAGGGAAAGGCGTGGGGTGGCATTACACTTGCCGATGAAAAGATGATGCAGCTTACCCGGTCGTTGATAAAATATACCAAATGGCGCGGAGGAATGGAGCTTGAGCTTATAAAGACGCAGACAGGAGAATATTACCTGATTGAAATAAATCCACGTATACCGGCATGGGTATACCTTGCCGTGGGGGCAGGTCAGAATATTCCTGAGGCGCTGGTAATGCTGGCCTTAGGGATGGAAGTGAAGCCAATGCATGCCTATAAAATAGGAAAAATGTTTGTGCGCTATTCTTACGATATGATTGTGGATCTGGAAAAATTTGCCGCCATATCAATGAATAAAGAAATCTAATTATGGATAAACTATCGTATGAAAAACCGGTTATAAACAAAATCACTGCAGGTGTTCCCAGTAAATTTGGGTTACCGCCCAAGCCCAAATTCATTGCAGGAATTGATGGGGTAGAAGTATCTGATTTGATTGAAAAATTTGGATCTCCCTTGTTTGTTTTTTCAGAAAAAACCATTCGTGGCACTTATGCTGAAGCCCGTCGTGCGTTTGAAACCCGCTACCCAAAGGTGCAGTTTGCCTGGTCGTATAAAACAAACTACCTGGATGCCATCTGCTCCGTATTTCATGACCAGGGAGCCTGGGCTGAAGTAGTTTCGGGGTTTGAATTTGAAAAGGCATTGGCCATGGGAGTAAAAGGGGCGCAGATTTTATTCAACGGACCAGAAAAATCGACTGAAGACTTAACGCTTGCCATAAACCACAATGCCTGCATTCACATCGATCATTTCGATGAGCTGTACCTGCTGATTGAGCTTACACGTAAAATTGACAAAACGGCGCGGGTAGCCATCCGGATAAATATGGATACGGGCATTTATCCCATGTGGGACCGGTTTGGCTTTAATTATGAAAATGGTGAGGCGTGGAGTGCAATCAACCGGATTATGCTTGCCGACAAACTGGAACTTACAGGGTTGCATACCCATATTGGCACCTACATAATGGCTGCATCGGCCTATGCAGTGGCAGCTTCCAAGCTTGCCAACCTGTATATGGCCATTCACCGCAAGTTCAATTTCTGGCTGAAGTACCTCGATCTGGGTGGAGGCTTTGCCTCCAAAAATACACTCAAAGGGTCTTATATGCCGGGATCCGAGACCTGCCCCTCCTTTGATGAATATGCCGAAGCGATTTCAAACGCACTCATTTCCTCTGAAATACCCCACGAGCACCTTCCTGCTCTTTTTCTGGAAACCGGACGGGCACTTATTGATGATGCCGGCTTTCTGCTTACTACGGTGCTGGCAAATAAAAGGCTGTCAACAGGGCGACGCAGCATGGTTATTGATGCCGGAGTCAACCTGTTGTTTACCTCTTTTTGGTACAACCTGGGTATTTATCCAAGTAAACCTGGGTCTGAACACGTTGAGGAAACAACAATTTACGGCCCCCTGTGTATGAATATTGATGTGATACGTGAAGCCATTAATTTTCCCCTTGTAAAAATTGGCGACCAGCTCGTTATCGAGAGGGTAGGGGCATATAATGTGACACAATGGATGCAGTTTATTACCTATCGTCCAAATGTAGTCTTGATTAAACAGGATGGAACTATAAATGTAATCCGGAAAAAGGAAGACCTGGAAACAATTAAAAAACAGGAATCAATGCCGCAACAATGAATACCAAACCATGCATATGACAAATACCCTTCGCGGGAGAGATATTATGCATTCAATCCTGAACAGTTATTCGCAGGTATTTTTTTCTACCTCGAAAACCCTTGCTGTTCTTCTTGTAATAATCAGTTTCTTTGATTATGGAGCAGGCATAGGTGGTTTAATGGCTGTGCTGGTAGCCAACCTGCTGGCCTGGCAAATGGGATATAATACCTGGTTTTTACGTACCGGATTATACGGGTTTAACGCCTTGTTGGCAGGCCTTGGTGTGGGGCTCTATTACCAACCATCGGTACAGGTATATGTATTGATTATGGTAACCGCACTCACCTGTTTTTTTCTTACAATTGTATTCCAGGGTGTGCTGGGGAAATATGGGCTTCCTTTTTTAAGCGTACCCTTTTTGCTGACAATCTGGATAGTGGCCCTTTCAGCAGGCAGTTTATCGGCACTGAACCTGAGCGAACGTGGTATATTTGTATACAATGAACTTTTTGCTATTGGAGGAAAATTCTTTGTCGACCTGTACGATTTCCTTGAAAAAAGCATCGGATCTTCCTTCATACGGATTTATTTCCGTTCGCTTGCCGCTATTTTTTTTCAGGCACATCTTCTGGCCGGCATAATAATAGCAATGGGATTATTAATTTATTCCCGCATCACATTCGTTCTTTCCATACTGGGCTATGGGGTGGCCTACCTGTTTTATTGGTTGACAGGAATTGAGTTCGATTCGCTGGGATATACATTTATCGGATTTAATTATATACTTACAGCCATTGCCCTGGGAGGCTATTACCTGATTCCCGGCAGGGTCAGTTTCGGCTGGATCGTTTTACTGCTCCCGGCTGTGGTTCTTATTACCACAAGCACCCAGCAGATTTTTCAGATGTTCCGGATTTCTCCCTATTCACTTCCTTTTAATGCTGTTGTACTGATGTTTCTCTATGCGCTGAAATTACGTGAGCAACGTCCCCGCTATCTTGTCGAGACACCCGTACAGTTGGGGGAGCCTGAAAAGAACCTTTATCTGTTTTCCGGAAACAGGAACCGTTTCCCGGCTGCTTATCCGGTTGCCGCAACATTGCCTTTTTATGGAGAGTGGACCGTTAGTCAGGGACATAATGGCGAATATACACACAAAGGTTCCTGGCGACAGGCATGGGACTTTGTAATTATAAACAGCACAGGTCAGCAATTTAAAAATGCAGGCGATATAGCCGACGATTACTACTGCTTTGGCAAGCCTGTGCTGGCTCCTGCTGATGGAACCGTCGCCGAAGTTATTGATTCAGTTCCCGATAATTCGATTGGTGAAGTGAATACCCTTGATAACTGGGGAAACACAATTGTTATAAACCATAACGGCCAGATATATTCTAAACTCAGCCATCTGAAATTCGGATCGGTGGAAGTGAAACAAGGGGATTCTGTAAAAAAAGGGCAACGGATCGCACGTTGCGGTAACTCAGGAAGATCGCCCTATCCGCATCTCCACTTCCAGTTCCAGAACAACCCTTATGTGGGTTCTGTTACTGCCGATTATCCATTTGCCCATTATTTACTTAATGAACATGGAGCATATTCGCTGCAGTCATTTGAATTTCCAAAGAAAGGACAGGTGCTGGCCAATCCTGTTAAGAATGAAATCTTAAAAAAAGCACTGCATTTTATTCCTGGACAACGTATCCATGTTTCAGTGGCAGTGAAATCAAAGAGGAAAAAATGGAGAAAACTGGAGGGAGATTATGAGTGGGTAACAGAAACCGATGTTTACAACACCACATATCTAAAATGCATTCACACTGGGGCAATGGCTTATCTGTACAACCAGGGCGATATGCATTTTTTTACCAACTTTCAGGGAAAAAAACATTCGCCGCTTTTTTGGTTCTATACCTCGTTGTTCAAAGTGCCGGTTGGATTTCAGCACAGCAGCCTGATTAAAGATGAGCTGCCTTTACACCTTTTGTTTGGTGGAATCCTGAAATTCATGCAGGATTTTGTGGCTCCGATCTATTTTTTTCTTAGAGCTGACTATCATCTGACAATGAAACAAACAGGCAATATTCTTTCTTCTGAAAAGGTGATGTTGGAAGCTGTTATTACCCGCAAAGTTGCAGGTAAAACGATGGATGTAACCAAAAGCCTTGTTAATGTATTTCATGAAGGGGGTTATGAAATAATTCTGGAAACAGATGAGGCAAATATCACAATGTTATGCAAAAACGAATAGGATTTTTGTTGAGTTTTATTTTGTTGTGCCTGATGGTTCAGGCCCAGCAGAAGCTAACCTATCCGGAGGTGGAAAAAAATTCCTATGAACTTTACCTGCAGGGAAAGTGGCAAGAGTTGATTCAATGTGCAGAAGAAGCCCGAAGCCAGGGAATTGACTTTTTTTATTTGCAGGCAAGAACCGGCATCGCCTATTACAATCTTAAAAGATACCGGACAGCAAGTAAATGGTTTTTGAAAGCCTGGGAGAAGGATCAATCGTTTGAATGGTTGCAGGAATATGTATATTATAGCCTTCTTTTTGGAGGAAGGGCGGGTGAGGCATTTAAGATGGCAGATGATTTTACTTCTGGAATGAAAGAAAAAATCGGTTATGCAACGAGTAAGCTCACATCCGTTGGACTGGAAGCAGGATACAGCTTAAATCCGAAATTTGATGATTTAAAAACTGCCTCACACGGGCAGCAGGCAGGAGTGGGAGAAAATTATGGAGAAGCTTTTTACATGAAAAATTATCATTTTGAATCCGTTGATTTGAGTCACCGGGTCACACCAGCCATCAGCATAAATCACAATCTTACATACATTGGAATAAATCGTGAGGGGCATATCGACTGGAGTGGAAAAAACAACTTTTCTGCCAAAACCAACCAGTTTCAGTATTTCGTTAACCCTGTTGTTGTTTTGGGAAGGAAATGGTATGTTGCTCCTTCTCTGAGTATGATCTGGGGAGATTTTTCATATGTCAGCGGAGGAATAAGTGCCAACCGACGTATCTTCTGGAGTAATAAATTGTCGTACCGCGATCATGTTTTTTCTATATCCTCCTGGACGCATTTAGGCATTTTTTCACCCGGAGCCGAATACAATTACGCGAATATTTCCGATACCGGTTTTAATCAGTGTTCATTGTGGCTTACTGCTTATCCTTTTTCCAATCTCAGTTTCTACATCACACCACGTATTTATTTTAAAAGCGATGAAGGAAACGGTTTCGGATATAATACCTTTGGCATTTCAGGAGGATTGCAGATGGGACCTGTTCATTTTTACGGACAATACCTTAACGGATATATGGAAAATTTTATTGAATCGGCTGGTCTTGTGGTATCGAACTATCCGGGCACTTCGAAACAAAAAATTTCGGGAAGCCTCTATTTTCCAACCGGTAAAAAATACCGGTTTGTTCTGCGTTACATTTCGCAGGATGTTACAGAATCGTATTGGGTTTATGCCAATGGGGCAAGAATCAATTCATTAAATTACAGTTTTGATAAACATACATTCACAGCAGGAATATCATGGAACTTATAAAACTTAAAATTTTTATGCTGCCGTTGCTTTTTTCGGTTCTGCCGGCAATGGCACAAATTAATCAGGAATTGTTGGAAAAAGCATTTGCCCGGAGTTATGAATATGAAAAAAATAAGGATTTTATTGCTGCCATTGAAGAGTTGAAAAACAATTATGATCCCTCGTTGTATGAAATCAATTTAAGGCTGGGTTGGTTGTATTACAATGCCGGGAAGTTTGATGAATCGGAGAATTATTATGTTCTGGCACAAAAGCAAAAACCTTATTCCGAAGAAGCAAGATTTGGATTGATATTACCCAGAGCGGCTCTAGGAAAATGGGAGGATGTGATTGTACTCTACAATGAAATTCTGGAAATTCATCCCAACAACACCCTTGCCATGTTCCGTCTGGGAATGATTTATTATGAACGCAAAAATTATCAAAAAGCCTTGCCTCTTTTTAAAAAAGTGGTAGATCTTTATCCGTTCGATTACGATGGATTGCTGATGCTGGCATGGACTTCCTACTTCACAGGCAATTATAACCAGGCAAAAATTCTGTTCAATAAGGTTAAACTCTACAATCCGGGTGATGCTTCAGCAAATGAAGGCTTACAATTAATGCGTTGAAATTGTTAATGAATTGTTGCAAGTCTGTTCTGAAGTAAATGTATTGTTGCCGGTTAGCAGGAAAAACGAAAAAAAAATAATTTATTGCTTTTAATCTCCATGTTCTGGTCTTACATCCACATATGTTTCTGCAATTTCATCCAGAATAGCGTTTACCTCTGCATTTGTTTCCGATCGCAACAGTTTAATCCTTAGTTCCCGAAAATTTGGCAATCCAGGGAAATATTTGGCAAAATGGCGTCGCATCATTAAAATAGCCAAACGCTCATTGTCTTTCCAGTCGAGGTTGAGTTGCAGCTGCTCCCGCACATTTTCCACAATTTCAGTTACCGATGGCGAAGGCAATATTTCTCCTGTTAAAAGGAAATGTTTCACTTCCCTGAAAATCCATGGGCGGCCGATTGCCGGGCGGCCAATCATCAGGGCATCAACACCGGTTTGTTCCAGCAGCCTCTTTGCTTTGGTGGCACTGGTAATATCTCCGTTCCCGATGATGGGGATTTTTATTTGCGGATCGTTTTTTACTTCTCCAATCAGGGTCCAGTCGGCCTTTCCGGTATAAAGCTGTTCGCGTGTGCGGCCATGAATTGCCAGGGCTGCGACACCAGCATCCTGAAGTCGCAGGGCAGCTTCCATAACCGGCTTGTCATTGGCATCCCAGCCCAGACGTGTTTTGGCTGTTACCGGAAGTTGAACCGCTTTTACAATGGCAGCAGCCATCTGCTGCATCCTGGGCAGATCGCGCAACAGCGCTGCCCCTGCTCCATGCCTGATTATTTTTTTCATGGGGCAGCCAAAATTGATGTCGATAAAATCGGGTTGTAATTCTTCAGCTACCTGTGCTGCATGTACCATCGACTTTATGTTGTGCCCGTAAATTTGGATTGCGGCAGGCCGGTCGAAATCGAACAAAACCATCTTCTCGTGCGATTTTTTAACATCCCGTACCAACGCCTCTGACGATACAAATTCGGTATACATCACATCAGCTCCGTACTTCTTGCACATCCACCGGAACGATTTGTAGGTGACATCTTCCATGGGAGCCAGAAACAGCGGCGTATCTTTAAATATAAGGGGTCCTATCTGCATTTTTACACAAACCAAATATGTTCTGCCAGTATCTTAAAGCCAATTACAACCAATACAATCCCGCCCAGCAAAATGGACTGCCGTCTGTGCCTCGCCGGAATGCTTTTCCCGCACAACATGCCCAGCATGGAGGCCAGGAATGTTACAATTCCAATTATCACTACCGGATAAACTATTGACATATCAAGTACCCCGAAACTCAGTCCTACTGCAAGTGCATCAATACTGGTGGCTACCGAAAGCCCAAGCACCACACGAAAACTTATTGAATTAATGCCAGCCGTGGGATCTTTCTGCCGACTTCCCTCCAGCATCATTTTTACTCCAATAAACCCCAACAACAGGAATGCAAGCCAATGGTCGAAGACTCCGATATAATCATGTAGCTTCATGCCCGCATACCAGCCCATAACCGGAAATAACGCCTGGAATAAAGCAAGTGACGATGCAATGGGTATGGCCTCCCTGAACCGGATTTGTTTTTTCACCAATCCGCAGGAAACCGATACCGCAAAGGAATCAAAGCTTAACCCTGTCCCGATCACAAGGAATAGTAACAACTGAGAATAAGTCATGGCGTAAAAAGGGCAAAAATAGAGTTTATAATGTATTAAAAAAATATCCTTTAATTTTCCATAAAAGGCAGATCCTGTTGTTATAAATTTGATCATCGATCGTCCTTAGTTACAAATGACCGAAGAAGCATTTAAAAATAATGTGTTGCCGTATTCGCGTAAATTGTATCCATTGCTGAAAGGGATACTTAAGGAAGAGGAGGAAACCCGCGATGCCCTGCAGGAGCTGATGCTAAAGTTGTGGCGCACCAGACATGAACTGGAAAGATGCAGCAATCAAAAGGCTTACATTATTGCAATGGCCAGAAATTACTGCTACGATGTATTGAAAAAGAAACGGCCGGTTCGGATAGATGAGCATAATGGCGGGAAGTGTCTGAATCTTATGAGCGATGAATGGAATCCTGATCTGAGGGAGAAATACCAGCACGTAAAGAAAATCATAGAATCGCTGCCTGAGAAATACAGTGAAATTCTCCGGTTAAGAGATATCGACGGCTTTTCATTCGAGGAAATACATGAGTTCACAGGTCTGGAAATTCCCAACATACGGGTAATACTTTCGCGTGCGCGGCAAAAAGTGAAGGAGGAGGTTCAGAAAATTTATGACTATGAAGACAAAAGACAAACTGCTGGAAAGCTATTATAAAGGAGAAGCATTGGCGGAAGAGGAAGCATTGCTGAAGGATCTTATCCTTAAAGAAGAAAATGCTTCAGCTGAGAAAGATATCTTCGGCTGGTATCAACGGCAAGGGGCTGTGCCCATCGACCTTGAAGAAGCATTGTTTGCAGGCATAAAACAAAAGGAACAGAAATCAAATACCCGCAGATTGTGGATTTACCGACTTACCCCGGTTGCTGCTTCGGTTTTAATAATTATTGGATCATTTCTGGGAATCAAAGCCGATCGAATCCGGAAAATGGAAAACGAATTCTTTATTATGGAAACTGCCCTTTACCAGATCTCCGAAAGTATAAAGCCAGTTGAACAGGATGAATTGATGGTGCTTTGGGTGGATGAAAATGTTGAAATAATAATCAGATAATACAAAAGCCATGAAAACAATTTTATCGATCATAATGATCTTTTTTCTTTCTTTCCCCGGGTGGGCCCAAAAAGACCTGTTCGGAAACCTTACAGCCAAATACGCCGATACCGATGGATTCAGTGCAAGCAAAATTTCAAGCGATATGTTCGATCTCTATATAAAGAGTCGTAATATTGACGAGAATTCGCCGGTATACCATGCACTGAAAAACCTCGATAACATCCTGGTAGTTTCCCTGTCAGGTTTTACCCCCAGGAGAGGAGAGAATCCCGGGAGTGAACTGCAGAATGCTGATATAAAGGCAATTCATCAGGAGATCCTGAAACATTATGAAAACAATAATTACACGTTGTTTAAAACAGAAAAACAGATGGGAGAGGAGGTAAAGGTGTTTTTGAAAAAAGGCAGAGATAAAATTGAGTCGCTGGCACTCGTAACAAACTCCGACAGAACAACCAACCTTGTCGAACTCCAGGGTAAAGACATCGATTTATCAACCGTATCGGAGCTGAACAAGGCGCTCAACCTGCGCGGCCTTGAGAACCTGTACAAAATTAATAATACCGCGGCTCTTGGATTCTATGTGCCGGTGCCTGATGTGCCTTCCGAAGAACATATCCGCGAAATTGTCGAAAAACAACGCGAACTGATAGAAAAACAACGCCACCTGACCGATGAACAACGACAGAAAGTAGAGAAGCAGGCCAGAGAAATGGCACAAAAGCAACGCGAGATGGCTGAAATGTACAGGGAAATGGCTGAAAAATATCGCCGCCAGCCTATCTTTCTCAGTGCCCCGGGCGACAGCGTTGAATATTATATCGATGGGAAAAAGGTAGATTTTGAAGAAGTGAGAAAAATCAATACCGATAATATTGAAACTGTGGAAGTAAATAAAACGAAAGGTGAAAATAGTCCCGGGAGCGTCCGTATTACCACCCGCAAATAACAATGCCGGTGAACCAAAAAAAGGCTGTCTCACAAGGGCAGCCTTTTTTGGTGATGAAACCTGCTTTGCCTTTTAGAAATTTCGATTCCCCAATCATTGCATTCTTTTCCTTTGCCTTAAACATTTTTCATGTTATTGTTGTTCCATTGTGGTGTGATTATTAAAGGAGAATAATTATCGTTTAGCATTTTTTGTAACAATAATGAAAGCCGAAGAAATCAGCGCCAGACTTAACGAAAAGGCATTAAAGGTTACTCCCCAGCGGATGGCTATTTATGAAGCAATTGTCACGCTTAATAACCATCCAACTGCAGAGCAGATTCTGGATTACATACGGAAGAACCATCCCAACATTTCAGTAGGAACTGTTTATAAAGTATTGGATGTATTGTCCGAAAACGGACTCATTAAAAAAGTGAAAACCGAAAGGGATGTCATGCGTTACGATGCAATCGTTGAAAGTCATCATCACATTTATTGTTCCGATTCCGATATAATTCAGGATTATTTTGACA
>OBJA01000992.1_pt1 | contig 21456 bp, 8 predicted proteins | sample 1519751 | NCBI WGS metagenome assembly OBJA01 (sample SAMEA3881238, study PRJEB22517) | soil metagenome | biome: lake sediment; feature: soda lake sediment; material: sediment, water from around vicinity | place: India | collected 2013-12-23 | depth 3 m
TTCTCACAGTACCTTCAAAGAAAGGATTATGTACCATTGGCCATACAGAAAATATCCAGAATTAAATCCGGGACATGAATTTCCTGGAAATATCCTTCTCAATCAAATATCAAAATTATCTTCTCATATGAGCCTACTTTATTTTTGAAAATCTGAATGTTAACCGATATTCACCAGGAAATTCTTTTTATTAATATATGTTATTTAATTTTAATCCCATATAACGAACGATGTGTAGTTACAAACAAGGTGTTTTGATTGGCACCTCCTATGACCATTGAAATCGGTCGTTCATCAAGAGTCAGCCTTTTTATTTCACGATAGTATTTGTCAAATACAATTATTTGTCCATCGGCAATATATAAATTGCCATCAGAGTCTATAGCCGTACTGTATTCTCCCCGTGGAAGAACTACTTCCAATTCAGAAAGTTTTCCGTCAGGGGCAACATTGAGTTTAACAGTTGTTTTATTGATTTCCTTCACAGCATAAAATGGCTTTCCGGGGAAAGCTTCTGAAAGTGACGCTGATCTTCCGAGGTCATAGGTTTCAGGAATGACTGTAACACCATCAGGTGCTACATAATAATTTTCGGGGACATATACAATGGCTTCATCGAAATCGGACCTCCATCTGCTGGAAGGATAAAGTGCTTTCTCAACCTGTTTAACCTGGCCGGAAGGAATTCGTTTCAGAGGGGTTATTGTTTCATCAGGATTATTCAAATCAATTGAATAACCCCATGCTGCCCATCCGCTGTTACCCCAGCCGCTGTACATGGGGTTGTCATCAGCCAGTCGAGGCACTGTTTCCTGTTCTCCATCGACCAAATATCCCGGTTGCGGGTCATATCGGAAAATTACAAGCATGTTGTCTTTTGTGTCGGTGGCAAGTGTAAATGGTTTCCACGGATGGTCAGTGAGCAATGATAATGAATTGTTGCCTGCCGACCATTTATAGATTCTTTTTCTGTCGTGTTCGCCAAAATATACATTCCCTTTGCTGTCGGCTGTTAACCCGGTGCCAAATATAAATCCTGAAGCAAGTTTTTCAGCTTTCCACAGATCATTTCCGGTCGTGTAGCTTGCTGTTTCTTCTCCGGTAATTGTAAGCCGGGCAAAATCCCATGACCATGCACCCAAACGTTTATTCATTTCATACACCGGAATTTCAACAACCTGCAGTTTCTGTGTATAGTTATGCAGGTTTTTAAATACGATGTTACTGCTGTTCGATACTCTTACACCAACGGGTTGAGGAGTTGAAACACGTATAGTGCGGTACATCCACTGGTTAACGAACAACAGGTTCTCGGAATCAGCAATATCAACCATCAGGCAGTCTTTTCCTTCCAGGCCTTCCTCCTCAAACTGGAATGCATACATTTTCCAGTTGGAAACATTAGAGAAGCGTGCTTCATTTCTCACATGATGCTCAAGTGACATGGCATAAATACGTCCGGGAGTAGAAGTATTGCTTACATATAAACCACTTGCTGCATATGTACTGGCTGTCCAGATGTCCTTGATGGTTCCGCCTCCGTTGTTGGTTATCCACAGGCTCCAGTACTGGTTATCCCATGCAAGATCCATTCCGCGGGCATAAACCGGGGCTGAAGGAGAACTTATTTCCCGCTGTCCTCTTCCTCCACGATTCTGGCCCTGGTTATCATATGCTGCGACAGGTTTGCGCATTGTGCCATGACCTCCCACAAATTTTACATCGTTCATGAGCGACTTTTCACCCGCCATCCATTTGCAACCTACCGCACGATAATTGTATGCGCCTGTGTTGATCCCTATACCGTTTATAATGTCATCACCACCTTCTGATGTTTCTACAACAGCTTTTGGCGCACCAAAACCGCTAAAGGCAGGTTCACTTTCGGCAATCATGAATTGGGTTGCAAAGGGATGTAAACCAATTAGCCGTGTTCCCTTTTCCATTTTCAGGGTTTCAGTCAGCCTGTACCAGCCCTGTGGAACATAAATATTCTGATGATTTTTTATAGCCTCCTGAAATATTTGCGTGTCATCAGTTTCCCCATCACCTTTTGCCCCCAAGTCCCTGATATTTACCCACGTTGACATTTCGGGAAGTGAAGGTATGTCTTTTCCAAAAAATTTGGGAACTGAGTTTAATGGTTCAGTTTCCATAATGGTTTTAAATTCAGAATCAGAGGCCATATTTTCCATCACCAGGCCATAGGTGAATTCTTTCACCCGGTACATTTTATCACGCACAGGAAGTTCCTTTCCGCTCTGCAGGAATCTGGCCAGCACAGGAACATTGTTGCAACTGACATTCAGAAGGTTTACCTGGCTCATGACATTATCCTCAACACTAACAACAATTGCTGCCTGCTTTACATTTTCAAGAAAACAGTTCTCTATGTACAGCCTGTCGGGCACATCCTTATCCATTTCAACTGCTACGGGCACATTTTTAACATGCATATTCACGATGGCAAGTCCTGCTTCCCTTGTTTTAATTGCTGCCTTCCGCTGACCTTCGAAATATGTATCGACAAGCATCATCGGCCAGCCGGGTGAAGTGCGGTTGGTGAGGATTCCATATTCTCCGCCAAGAAACACCACATTTTCCATTTCATTCCCCACATCAAATAATCCGGCTTTCCCTTTTCCTGCATTGATGACTGAATGGCTCACAAATCCATGTTGCGCAAAATGAGTACGTAAGGCAATGGCATTCATATTCCCGTCTTCAATTGTGAAATTGATATTGGAAACCGCGCTGTAAAAGGTACCCGCCCCCGCATCGCGTGGTTGATCGCCCGGGTTCACAAGATTACCTGTAAACCAGAACATGTAATTGGCCTGGGCTTTGTCGGATTCCACAACCTGCTGGTATCCCGGTGTATTTTTACCAAGGATAAATTCAGGCCTGTTTTTCCCATAGCCTATCAGCCTGACTGCAGGAGGAATATAAATTGTACGGCTTATCTTGTATTTTCCTTCAGGAATAAAAAGAATGCCAAAGTTTTTTTCCTGTTTCACCTTGTTAACAGCAGCCTGCAATACCTCCGATACATCCGTTTTGCCATCGGGCCTGATATTGAAGTTTTCGGGAGTAAAATAATAAGCCTCAGGATCATCAGGTCTCAATTTATAAACGGATTCTACGTTCAATGATTGGGCACAAATCATTTGTGCCATTAATAAAGTTATAAAAAATATTACCCCTGTTATTGTTTTCATTTTTTTGATATGTAAAATAGATTTTGCTAATTGTTATTTTCGAAACATTAATCAGTTTGGATTTCATTCTACCTTGAAAGGAATATTGGCCGTTCCTGCCTTCCCTATGCCGTTGAAAACATATGAAAACAACCTGTACTCCCCTGCTTCGGATGGAGCCGCGAATTCCATTATTCCTTTATTATCAGATAAAATTTCAAATATTACATTTTCTGGTTCGATTTCTCTTGCGCCTCCCTGGCTTCGGTTTATTACTTCTTTTGTGATATACCACTTATATTCAAGTGAAAAGTTGCCCGGATCGGAAGCATCTACTTTCACCGTACATTTCTCATCTGCCTTAACATATATATTGTCTACAGCATTTTTACCATTAAGTTTTATGCCTTCCACTTTTGGAGAACGTATTGCCGGATAGCTGCCAGTCCAGTATCGGGTTAATTCATCAACCACTTCAGTCGATTCACCTGTTTTCAGAAACATGCCGTACCAGGTAGGTGTTCTTTCCTGTTTTTGACCCCACAAGAATGCATAACCACCCAGGTTCATTCCACTGGGATCATTGATTATTCCTTGCTGAATCCTGTTGAAAAGTCCAGTTGCTTTAGCAGAACTGCATTCCTCAATTTCCCTTCCCCATTCGGTCCTTGGCATTTCCCAATGTCCAACAGGCCCATATTCCGTTATAACATACGGTATTTTAATTTCAGCTTCCCTGGCCATTTCTGGTATTTTACCAAGGCCGCCATAAACCTGTAATGAAATAAAATCCAAATCCGGGCAACGCTCCAAAGCAACTTTTATATGTTCTTTTGACACTCCGGCAAAGGTTGTTGTTACCGGATGGTTTGGATCTTCCTTATGGATATAATCGACGATGTCTTTCAAAGCATCGTAAACCCTTGGGTTAACAGCAGATCCTCTTCGGGGGCTTAGGTTTAACTCATTTCCCACAACCCAGCAAAGGAGGTTTGGATGGTTTTTGTACCTTTCAATTTCCTTTATAATACGCTGGAATTGTGCTTCCACCGTTTCACTGTTGGTGTAGTCAAAACCATGCAGTTCCTGACCCATACTGACACCCATTGCAACCATTAAATTGTATTTTTGGGCAGTATCTAAAATCTCCTGCCCGTTTCGTGTGCTCCATGTTCTGATAGAATTGCCTCCTGCCTTAGCCAGCAGTCCAAGGTTACCACTTCCACCGGCACCTTTTAAAAGAAAAAGTTCATCATTTATAAAAAAGTGATGTTTCCCATCAATATTTTTAATTTTTACTCTGGATGAAGTTTCTTTTGATTCTATTCCCTGCGTCAAAACATTAGTGGCCAATACAAGCATTAATACCATGGATAATATTTTTGTAACCATATCTTTTGTTTAATAATAAATAAATATTATTTACAGTAAAGCTAAACTTTGACTTTTAAGCATATAATTCGCCCATAAATGTGAAGGATCTTTTTCAAGAGCCAACATTAACTGAGAGGAGGCTTCGCTGGTTCTTCCCATTCCTTTTAGAGCCAGGCCTCTTAAATAATGGTTTTGTGCCTGTTGCATCAATGAACCGGAACCTCCTTCAAATGAACGAAAAGCGTCGGTTCGGTTTCTTCTTCTGTCAGCCATGTCAAGCAGTAAATTGAATTGCCTGCGTGCTGCATCTGTTTGTCCCATCTTTTGGAAGGCCAAACCTTTGAAGTAAGAATATTCTGTACCGTCTGTAATTTCATCAACTGCCTTCATATAACTGCCCCGGGCGCTGTTGTTATCACCTAACCTTTCATAGATATATCCCTTCAGGTAATACATCTGAGCTCTTCGTTCACTTCCCCAACGTCCAATCGGGTAATTCAATGCTATTTCAATATTGTTAAGAGCAGCTGTGTAATTTCCAACTTCAGTGTCCTGAAGTGATTTCAAAATGTATGTATTCTGGAAAATATCTCTTAATGTACGACTGCCTTCCGATTCAATGAAGTCAGCTGAATTGATAATATCAGCTACTTCATCATATTTTCCCAGGAAAAGTAAAACTTCTATTTCACGAAGAAAGGTAGCTGATCTTTTTTCTGAAACTGAACGATTATTGTTATAAACCATATCAAATCGTTGGTAAGGAGGTACCCTGGCTTCCTGTAATGCAACATCGAATTCATACATCAACCGTTCGTCATGGTTATTTATGGCAAATGCTTCTGCATACAGTTCTAAAGATTTAATCAGATCTTTTTGTTGTTCTTGTGCCGCAAGTGCCAGATTACGCTTAACAATGTAGAAATCACTTTTTATACCTTGTGATTGTTCCCATAATGAAATGGCAAGTTCGGGTTGGATCTCATAATACAGGTTCCCAAGATAGTATAACGCCATGGCATCATCAGGATTAAATTTAAGAGCTTCATTCAGGGCAAATACCGATTCATCTCTAAAAGGGAAACAATAGGTATGAGGTTTTTGAGAGGCTATCCTGAAATATTCATTTGCCTTGTTTGCTTCATTACTCAATGACCAAAAGTATCCAAGATAGTAATAAACCATTGGGAAATCTTCTCCTTTTTGTTCAAGTCGTGTAAGAATAGCAACTGCTTCCTCATAGAATCCGCAATTTGCATAATCAGTTGAAAATTCTAGATATGACTGAACTTTATCCTGCATTAACCTGTCAAGTTCATTCAATTTTTCTTTGGCTAAAATTTGCTTTTTATTTAGCATGTGAATTATAGCAAGTTCATTCCATGGCTGATAATAATTCAGATCGTTTTGTATTATTTTCTCTGCCAGGGCTGCAGCTTCTTTTAATCTTCCTAGTTTTCTTAAAATGGTTACTTTTAAACTCAATGCCTTTACATTTTCTGTATTTGATTCCAATGTCCGATTAATGTGTTCGAGTGCTTTTTCATAGTCTTTATTTAGGCAATCCAGTTCCGCCAACTGATGGAAGGAAGGGGCATACCATCCTGCGTTCCAGCTTGCATCATAAAAAAGATCATATGCTTCCTCATTTTTACTTAGTCTTCTTTTTGCAATTCCAAGATAATAAAGCGCATCGCTGTCTTTCGGCCGGGTATATCTCATGGTAATTCTGTCGACTGCTATTTGCAGATGTCTTTCAGCTTCTGCAAACATTTTCCTTTTCAGATAAAGAATTCCTAATTGGGTATTTACTCTATAATCTCCTGAATCACGTTTTAATGCCTCAAAATAATAAGGGTATGATGAAATGGAGGCATTATAAAACTGGTCAAGACGAAGACCATGTAAGTACAATTCTTCCAATGTAGTAACTTCTTCCGGTTCAGGGGGTGATTGTAAATCTTCCGGCCTTTGAAGTCCGGGCTGGGGCTTAGCCTTATAATGCAAAAGCTTTTCACCATTCTTATCTAAAAGAACCAGTTCCAGTTCTTCCTCTACATTCTGTCCAGAAATTGAAACATCCTTTAGGTAGGGTTTGGAAGGACTAATTTCAATTAATTCACTGAAAAATTGTTTCCCCTCTTTTAATAGTATGACCTTAGCATTTCTGAATTGGCTGGTTGCATTCAACCTGATAGAAATGTTTCCATCTTTTTCAACAATAAGATTTAATGCTGCATTTTTATTGGCTTCAACTAAACCGCCAAGCTCTCGAATTGGAAACCAGATCATGGAAACATTTTTTGATTCATATGGCTGAAGCCAACTGTAATCTGGCTGGTTATCTGTATAAGCTCCTGCCATAAGTTCAATATAACGGCCATCGGCATCAGTCAGTCCTTCATTAATCATCCGGCCAGCCGCATTATTGCCGTCGGCCCAGTATTTCATGCCCGGCATGAGATGATGATTGCCAATCCATGCAGTACCAGCCTGCTGACCATGATCATACCCTCCAAAAAAATCTTCCTGCGGTTTCCATGAGAAGAAAGAGGAAGGCACACCTGTATTAACCCACATGCTAATATCTTTACCGGTATAATCAAAACGGTTATACCGGGTATCTGCAATTGGCCATGTTGTCATTTCACTTTTATGGTGCTGAGTGACATATTCAACAGAAGGGGGAAATATTACCTGGTAGGTAGAATCGGCATATACCGATGGATTTGCCCAAAACAGAAAAGAATGAACATAAGGTGTAGGATTAAATGGCCGGATTTTCATTTCAATGGTTGATGAATTTGGATATAATGTAAAACCACATAGTATCCTTAAACGATGGAAATTTTCAACGTACGACATCCACACAGTCGCACTTCCGTCAGGGTGTTTTTCAATACTGTAATCCATAGGCTCAACTGTATTTGGTCCATGATGATGGGGATATCCCCAGGCATTGCCACCTGAAATCCAGTAGCCTAACATTCCTATTAAAGAAGGCTTTATTACATTGTTACGGTAGAAAAAATTATACCCGTTCGATTTATCAACTGCCGAATAAATTCTTCCTCCCAATTGAGGCATTATGCCGATTTTGATGTATTCATTCTCTAAATAGATGATATGATAATTCCGGTCTTCCTTTACCTTCGTCATATTATCATTCATCGGATAGGGGTACATCCTTCGCTGAACACCTTGGTGCGCCCGTCCTTCATAGAATCGGGGCATTGGATTAGGAGGGTCAACCAGATAAGTTGGAATAGTAATGGAGTCTTGGGTAACAACAAGTTGTCCTGACAAAGTGCTTTCTGTACAACTTTGAAATAAAGTTGTCAAAAAAACAATCAGTCCTGCAATGCCGATAAAACTTTTTAATACTGACAGGTTTTTCATTGGATTTAAGTTGATCTTTTATTTGTTATAAAACATACTCCTAATTAATAAAATCAGCTATCAGCCACAACCATCTGGCAGAAGGAAAAACCCAAATTTCTTTCCAGTTGTAGCAATTTTCAGCTGGCCAATAAGGTACATCCCGGTTGAAATGTGTTTGGACACCTACAGGAAGACCTCCTACTAAATTTCCACTTGTAACACTATATTGTCCAGCGAACCTGTATCCTTCACCATACATTAAACTCTGATTAAAAGGATTTAATCCCAGGTGCCAGTCAAATGTTCTGTAACTTAAATTTAATAGTTCATTATCTTCAAAATAATTGGCAATAGAAGCTAATCCCTTTGCCTGTGATAAAATAGTACCGCTATTCCCCCGAAAACTTGTCCAGGTAGGGAATATTTTCAGGTAATATTGATGATTCAGCTTAACACCACTTTTAATCTGTTCTTCTTCCACTTTATCCCTTGCTTTTGTTAAATCATGTATTCCTGCTGGTATCATATAATAAGGTTCGGTAAATTTTATTATTTCTTTATAATAATTTGCATACAAATGAATTGCGGTTTCCCATTTCGATTTATTGGAATGATTTGGAAAATATTTGCAAAGTTGAATTAATGCTATAATAGATTCCTGTTCACTGCTTTTATGTGAAAAATGCTGAATGTCCTCTTTTCTTGAATTGGTGTAAAAGAACCCTTTCAGGGAAACATCATGAGCAAGATTATCCTGCTGTTGGCATGCTATTATACTATCACCATATGCAATTGCAGTTGACATGTATTGGTCTTCAGAGGTTGCCTTAAAAAGTTCAATAGAAGAATTAACAATAGCTCCAGCCAAATCTGGACTTAGGCTACGAATATTTTCCATAGAAACAGCCCAGTCCTCTTTTGCCGTTCTTAGTGCATAGCTAGCTAAAATAGGATCTTCATTTTTTAAAACCATTGCAGCAACTGCTTCAGTTTTTGCACAATACAGGTTCTCAAGAGTAATGCTGGCTTTACTGGGAACATCATCTATAGTGCCAATAATTCCATCTGTCCAATAATCCATCGTTGAAAATCTAAATCTGGCTCCATCTTTAAAACGGGTTTTCAATATCCAGTCTAATCCCCATTTACCTTCTTCAATTAATCGTGCAGACAGTTCAGGATCAGAATTTTTAAGTTGACCTGCAAGTAAGAACATTGCATGAGTAGCAACTGTAGTATTTCCCAGTCCTTGAGATAAATCCCCGGCATCGTGCCACCCCCCATTTATAATAATTGAATGATCACCATAAACACCTGTCCAATCACGATGACATACAGAATGAACACCCGGAATATCAAAACCACAGCGTTGTGTATAAAAATGATTAATTGTTTTAATGATAGAACTTCTGTAGATTTCCTCAAAAGTGGCTATTATAAATGGTTTAGTTTCACATCGTCCGGCTTTTAAAATAAATGTGCCGGTTTGATTTACTTCGCTAAAATCCATTATCTGGAAATTGCCAATTGGTGTTGTATTTGTTATAATAGGTTTCTCCAAAATTGTTTCCCTTGTTACTGCATTTATCAATGAGAAATTTTCAGTTAATAAACTTGATGAAAGCGCTGTTTTTGGCATATTTTTAACATACCCCACATGATTATATGCAATATGCTCTGGTGCAACATCCCAGCCTTCATAATGATCTGGATTAACTTTTTCAATAAATATTTCATCAATAAAATATCTTGCAATTTCTGTTGCACCCGGTTCATTGCCTTGCAACCTGTAACGTATTTCAATTCCTGTTACTTTATCCCTTCCCAGATGTTCAATTTCCCAATATACTTTATTCCATTTTTGATTTTCGAGAACCTGATAATTTAATCCATTTCTATCATATATATCAGGTACTTTTTCTTCACCATCATTATGAAAGACCATGCTAATTGATACAACATTAAATCCAGGCAAATCCGGATAGATCCAAAAACTAATTCTATTCCAATTCGTCCAGTTTTCATCAGGAACTTTTAAAAAAGCACTGCACACTCCCCACGGGCGACCAGGGCTACCTTTTGTTGTTGTAGAATGGTCCCCTTTGGTTGGCGATTCTAAAAAAATGGAAGCATTTCCCTTGTAATAATTTTTTGTTGAGATTGCCAAGCTTCCATAACCTTTATGTTCCCATTGTTCTAAATTTTCAGTACTTGCTAGGCGTTTAGATTCCAGAACCTCTTTCTGTGACCAGGTATATTCTAGCGTATGGTGCCAGTCAAAGGTCATTGGCATTTTCGGATTACTTTGAGCAAGTGTGGAATATGAAAAGTATAACACGAATGCTATTCCGCATATTAATTTATGATATATTTTGAATGTTGTCATAATATGATATTCTATTAGCAGAAGATATAGAAATTTATATTACCTGTTCCACAAATCAGGAATAGCTCCATGTCCTCTGGCTCTTGCAGGCTGTTGGTTAAAAGGTTCGATATTGCCGGCATGGACATCAAAAAGACGTTTTGCTGTTTCAATCATTGCATTTACCTGGTGCTTATAAGGCCGGTCAGTTACATCAATTAACCCACAGTTATAATTTTCACCATCATTTCTTCTTCCGGTAAGATCCTGATCACCCCATTGAAAGTAAGCAGTACCTATCAGGCCTGGATGTGAATAACCCTGTTCTGTATAATATCTGTAAGCGATACCTCTTTCCATTTGAGAATCGACCTGCCAAAGTGATTGAGCCATTCCTCTGTCAACTGTTCCAAAATGATATTCTCCGATAATCATTGGTAAATCAGTAATTTTTAAGGCACGGTCCATCATTTCAAAGCCAGGTTTCAAATCATAGCAGTTGAAGCTGAGTACGTCAAATGATTCCTTACAAATTTTTAATAGTCCTTCATCCAGTTCATTGATATTCCCAAACCGGATGCCCAGATTTAAGTGATTAGGATCATACTTTTTTTGAACTTCTTTTACTGAATTTAGAAACAATCTGAAAGTATTATAAATAAATTGTTTCCTCATCTCAGGCGTGTCTTCAGTTCCTAAAAAGGAAATCAATTCATTTTTTATGGGACGGTCATCACCATTTAAAATGATTTCACACAACCTATCCTCATGGCCAATCCAGGCTGGTTCATTTCCAACAAAATATCCTATTAGCCATTGATTTGTTTTATTTCGGGTAAGTGATGGTTCCATAGATTCCTCCAATCTGATTCTAAATTCTGGTGAATACACATCCGCTAGTCCCATTAATCCTCTTTCCATTCCTGCAACACGCATGGAAATCATATAAGCCTTTTTATTCATGGAAATCACTTCTGGACTTGACCAGTTTCCTATTGTATTTATTCCCCAGTTGTCCATTCGTTTTATAATCGAATTATTCGCATTTTCCCTGTAATCATTACCATACCGGCGGATTAAGTTCCAAACGCCAAAATTGTAATCATTTCGTTGTCCCTGACGGTTATTGCCGGATTGGAACTGTCGTGCTTCTGCAAGTTCATCAGGAGGTAATTCCTTATACATATTTCTTCTTTTATCCACCTCTTTGGCATTTCCACCTCTGCCTGAAGCTATGCAGTCGACCCCTACAGATAAAAATAAATATCCATCCGGATCAACAAACCACCAGCGACCATCTACTTTTTCGGTTCTGAAATATCCGGTTGCTTTACTTTTCCATTGCTTATATCCACCAAATCGGGAGTAATTGAAATCGTTTTGGATATTCTGTTCATCTTCTTCTTTCCATTCCTGCTGTAATTGTTCCAGAGAGTAAATCTTTCCTTCAAAATCACCAAGATTCCATTGTCCAAATTCGTCGACTGCCGGTGTTAATTCAAGATATTCATCTCCAGGATCTTCAACGGCAAGTGAAATTGAACGGATTTCTATTTCAGGATTTCCAATTGGTGCACGCATACGTATTCCAATTGAGTCAACTCCATGTAATGGTCCACGTTTGCCCCCAAGATTAACCCATCCTGTATAGCGGGGTTGATTATAAGTAGCGGCCAAATCTATATTAGCATCAGGCAGTTCACGATAAAATTTCAATGGGATAGCCAGTTTGTTCCATCCATTTGGGGTATAGCTCATTACTCTTAATTCATTGTACCCATAAGTTGTAGTAAAACCTACATGAAATCGCTGAGGTGTCGTTATTTTAAATTCCAACACTACAAAATTATAATTATCCCAGTTGTCAGGAAGATCAGGAGTAATATCTTTGATGGCAAATTTTTTACCAGATACTTCTTTTGTGTCATCAAATTTTATTATAAATCTTTTGTTGTTTGCCGGAGGATTACAATAAGTAAAAGCAAACAACCCAGCCAGTGCTATTATGAGTGACAGAATTCGTTTCATGGTTTTTATTTTTAAGTTTTTTATTTTTAAGTTTTTTATTAAAGTTTAATGCTGTAAAATTTGGAGCGTCCGGTAATAAATAACCTGTCATTATTTCTTCCTCCAAACTGAATAGAAGATGGGCGCTCAGGAACCGTTATCATATTGAGTTTATTGCCTGATTTATCAAAAACATATATATTTCCATCAGCTACATATACTTTCCCTTCACTATCAACTGCCAGCCCAAATTCTCCCCATTCTGCAAAATATTGAAGATTTTTCAGGGTTCCATTTGGTTGTACTTCCATTTTCACAATTCGTTTATCATACTCATCTGAAGCATAAAATGGAATTCCTGGATATGCTTCAAGCAAGGCGGAACTTCGGGCAAGATCATAACATTGAGGAATAATGGTTTTCCCATCAGGTGCAATAAAGCAGTTCTCCGGAACCCGCAATGATACTGTATTAAAATCATGAAAATCACGCCATCTGTTGGCAGGATACAATGCTTTATGAACATGTTTGATGTCCTTCATGGGAAACATTGGCATTAAACTGATCGTTTCTTCGGGATTTTCAGGTTTGATAGAATATACTGCTATTGCAAAACCTGAATTTCCCCAGCCACTGAATGAGGTGCCTCCTGCATCTGGAAGCGTTCCTGCCGATATCTGTTGTTCTTCAGGAATGCCAGGTTGTGGGTCATATCTGAACGTTACAAGCAGATTATCTTCTGAATCACATGCCAGGTTTATTGGTTTCCATGGAAAATCGGTAATGAAAGATACAGTGTTTGATTCTGAACACCATTTATAAATTCTTCGCATGCGGTGTTCACAAAAATAGATATTACCCTTACTGTCACGTGTAATACCTTCTGTAAATTCAAATCCTGATGCTAATATATTTGCTTTATACGGTTCTTCATTATTTTGCCTTTGAGAAGGTTCTTCCCCATTGATAATAATTTTCTGTAATTCCCAAGGACGGACCTCGATATTTTTGTTAATGTCATAAATAGGAATATCAGTAGTATATTTTATCTGAGAAAAATTATGCAGATTCAGGAACTCAATGTTCCTACAGTTCCAAACGCGAATGGAATTGTGATAAGGCTTGTTAAACCGGATTACGCGAAACATGTACAAATTTGCAAATACCAAATCATGACAGTTAATTAGTTCTACTGGCTGGCAGTCAGCGCCTTCAAGACTTTCCTCTTCAAGCTGAAAACAATACATTTTCCAGTTTGATACATTTTTAAAGGTTGCTTCATTTCTCACATGATGTTCGAGCGACATAGCATAAATCCGGGCAGGCGTAGAAGTATTATTAACGTACAATCCACTTGCGGCATAAGTGCTGGCTGTCCAGATATCCTTAAAGGTTCCACCACCGTTATTTGTAACCCAAAGACTCCAATACTGATTATCCCATGCTAAATCCATACCTCTTGCATGAACTGGATTTTCCGGGGTACTTATTTCCCTGGGTCCTCTTCCTCCGCGTGTCAGGTTCTGATTCTCTGATGTCGTAACAGGTTTCCGCATTGTGCCATGCCCACCCACAAATTTCACATCATTCATAAGTGAACTTTCTCCTGCCATCCATTTACATCCTACTGCACGAAAATTATATGCCCCAGAATTAATGCCAATTCCATTTAGTATATCATCACCTCCTTCCGAAGATTCAATCAATGGCTTAGGAGCACCAAAACCACTAAAAGCCGGTTCACTTTCATTTATTAAAATTTGTGTGCCATAAGGATGAAGACCAATCAATTTTGTACCCTTAGCCAATTTCAGCGTCTCTGTAATGCGGTACCAACCTTGAGGAACATAGATATTCTTATGATTTGCAATGGCTTCCTGAAATATTTTAGTGTTATCAGTTATTCCATCACCAATAGCACCTAAATCTTTGATGTTTACCCAGCTTCTCATATCGGGTAAAGCAGGAATATCACACATTAATGGTGCCGGTAAGGAGTTTACAGGAATTATATGGCTGACTGTACGATATCCAGGTTCACTTAACATATCGTCCATCTGAAGTCCATAGTCGAATTCCCTTACTTTATATGTATTATAGTTGACCGTAGTTTCAGTTTTGCTTTTGCGATACCGAACAAATACAGGTACATTTTTACAATCATTATTTCTAATGGTAATTTGATTGTTACTATTATTTTCGTTACTGATAATGAGGGCAGGACCTGTTACATCTTCAAAGCGACAATTTTCAAGTATTATCCGGTCGGAATAATCAGCTTCTATTTCAATCACAGTAGGTACATTCTTAGCTTGGAGATTTACAATAGCAAGCCCTGATTCCTGACAATGCAATGCAGCAATGCGCTGCCCTTCAAAGTATGAATCCACTAACATGACAGGCCAGCCTGGTGATGCTTTAGTAGTATAAATACCATAATTGCCTCCGTAGAAAGCAACATTTTCCATTTCATTCCCGATATCAAAAATTCCAGCTTTGCCATTTCCAATATAAATATTTACATGACTGATAAAGGAATGCTGGGCATAATGTGTGCGAAGTGCAATTGCATACGGATTTTCGTCTTCAATAATTAAATTAATATTCGACATGGCACTATAAAATGTACCAGCTCCTGCATCTCTTGGTGGTTGTTCTCCTTCAACAATAGCGCCTGTAAACCAGAACATGTATTTAGCTTTACCTTTATCCCTGGAAGGCTCTTCCTGAAACCCGGGTGAATTTTCTTTTAAAATGAATTCTGGCCGGTTTTCGCCAAATCCTATCAATCTGATAGCATTCGGAATATAAATCGTTTTACTAATTATATATCTGCCTTCCGGAATGAATAAGATACCAAAATTTTTTTGTTTTTTAAGCTGGTTTATAGCATTTTGAAGAGCATCTGATACATCCGTTTTGCCATCATTCCTAAAAGAAAAATTCTCAGGTGTAAAATATAATGCCTCCTGATCAACGGGTTTAATTTTGAAAACTGATTCTTGATTTATTGCAAATAACTGTACATTCACCACAATTAACAGCAAAGTAAAGAGATTCTTCATATCGGTTAAAAATAGAAGTTAATTAAGGAACAGGCTTTGAATGCCTGTTCCTGAAAAAAAAGAAGTATTATTTCTGGATATTTATAGCAACAAGTGGAGAATAATTATGCCTTACTGTTCCAACTCCTGACACATTTGCCAAGGCACCAATTCTGAAATAGTAATTTCTGGAATACTTAAATAAATCTGGATTTCCGGCAACATCAATTACCAATTCAAATTGTTGAGAAGGATTAATTATTGAACTTATGTCTCCTGTTGAAGCACGTTTATAACAACTCCCGCTGGTTATCCCAAATTTAACATAATTGCCCACCCAATGATCTGTAAAGGCGAAAAGTCGGATCTCATTTAATGTTACGTTACTGCCACCTGCTTCAATATTAAAAGTTGCCTTTACTGTTTTTGATTGAGAATCATATACAATATTCGGATTTTTAATCCTCAGAAATGGAATAACAGTAAAATCATGATTATTCTCTCCTTTTTTGATAACAAAATCATTTACAACAAAGGGATAAAAATTACAGCTGGTGAATTCGATTCGGTATGTTGAAGCAAAAACCAGGTTATTGGTATACTCTCCTGTATTCTTTACAGCCCAATTTTGCCTGGATTCAGTTGCCCATCCTAATTCAATGGCTCCGATTGAATTCCCATTAACGATATCAGTTCCTACCAATTCACCCGTTGCATTATCTATGAATTTACCTGAAATGGAAGCATCAGGGCCATCGTAATTGTCAATTTCACATGATGTTGTCAGTGCGACAAATAAGATGATTAGGGCTAATGATTTTATAATATTTTTCATTGCATTTAAATTAAAGATGTTTAATGGCCTGGATTTTCAATTAACTGATTGGTATTTCTTCCCGGAATTGACTGATAATATCCTGTTGCTGCAGGAAAAGTTCTTCCGTTACTAAATTCATCATAATAATTGTTTACTCTCACAAAAATGTACTGTGGTGTACCTTCTCGCAGATCAATCATAGGTACTAATGCTGTTCTGCGGGTACCGGCAAAAGTTGTATGATATTCTCTTCTTCTCATTAAATCCCAATACCGATGTCCTTCAAATGCCAATTCAACCTGTCTTTCTTTCAGAACATTATTTAAAGTAAGGGGGATTTCATCAGTATGTCCTGCTCTCTTGCGTAAAGCATTAAGATAGTTTCTTGCAAGAGTTGCATCTCCCTGCCCACTTTCAACTACAGATTCTGCATAATTTAAGTATATCTCAGCCAACCTAAAATCTATGTATGGGGTAGTTGATGAATTTGAAACACCCTTTACAGTATTTGCTTCCTGCAGATATTTTTTAATTAAAAATCCGGAACAGCTAAAGTTTGCATCATCTGAACTGCCTAGTTTATAAAATCCTGAAAAACCTGCAGTGCCTTCTGCTCCATAAGTATAATATGTAATACCATTTAAGGTCTCAGAACCAGATGCATAAGCAATTACAGAGCTATTACTCTTGATCATCCCGCCCTGTATAATGATTTTTGTATTTTTCCACACTGAGCCGGGAACAATTATACTTGCCAAAAGTCTTGCATCTTTATTAGCAAAAGGTTCATACAAATCATTATATTTTTTAAATGGCAGATCAATGTTAACTGAAGCAGGATTTGAAAAAGTGTAATCTTCATTCCCATCTGTACGTGTAACGATTTTTGCACTTGTTCCTGATCCATTATCTGAATAATCTTCAAATAAATCAGCTATGTCTAAAGTAGGGCTAAATCTGCCCCATTTATGAAAACCAGGACTGGTTTGTGATGGATTATATAAAATATCCCAGCTATGTCCTTGATCATTTACAGAAGTACCATCAAGGTAAGCTTTTCTGAAAATAATTTCTTCATTTGAACTCAGAAACAAATTTTGGAAGTTTTTTGCTGCTTCTTCAGGATTTAAAGGATTAGGACGATACAACGAAAATCCACCATTATTTATTAATTCGAGTGAGGCATTTATGCATTCCTGATAGAAAAAGCCTGCATCTGTATTTTCCATCTTTGCCAACTTTTTATCTACTGCCTCACCAGTTAAAGGAGCGGTATGCCAATATTTGGCAATGGAAGCTGCATGTAATGCGACTCTTGATTTAAGCGCTAATGCAGCCCATTTAGTAGCCCTATAAAAACCATCAGCAGCATTTGTAGTTCCAGGAAGATCTGCAATTGCCAAATCCAGTTCATTTAAAATAAAGGTCCAGGTTTCCTTTTCAGTATTTCGTGGGATATATAAACCTTTATTATCTGAGCCGGCAACATACTCTCCATCTAAAACGCGATCAATCAGAGGTACACCTCCATATCTTTTTGCTAATCCATAATAGAGATAACCACGAATAAAATGAGCTTCACTTTTTAATTGCTTGTAACTTGTTTCATTCAGATTGTTTTTTACCTTTTCAAGGCTTTCGAAAAAGAGATTTGTTTGCCTTATCTCATTATAGGGCCAATATGAAATATTAATTGGCCCAACTCCGGTTCCAGCGCTGGCAGTAGCTTCATCAGTATACATAGAGAGACGGAATGTGCTTTGCAAACCACCACCCCAACCATACCTGTTAAACCCTCCATCTGCAGGATAGAAAGAAAAATCTTCCATTGGTATGCTGTTATATAAAGTAGCCATTAGAGTTTTAAGTCCTTTAGGATTGGCTAAAAGATCTTCAGCTGAGGTTTTATCTAAGGGTTCTAATTCAAGCATATCACTACATCCTGAAAAAATCAGGAATAAGCATAGTAAATAAATTGTAATTTTTTTCATGATTATCTGTTTTAGAAATTCAGGTTAAAACCAATATTATATGATTTCATTAATGGATAAGCTAAATTTGCATCCCAATCAGCTTCTTGTCTTTCAGGGTCTGCATTTTTTAACAACTTATTACAAAAGGTCAGCAGATTATATCCATTAATGAAAATCCTTCCACTGTCCAATCCGATTTTTGATGCAACGTTGTTAGGCAATGAATAACCTAATTCAATACTTTTTAATCTCAAATATGTAGCATCTGGCCTCCATACGTTAATCAGAGCAGCTTCCTGGGTATTAGTATAGTTATAATTTCTCAATGCTGGGTAAAAACCTTCCACCCATTGTGTTGCAGGATTAAAAGGATCATCATTAGGATTCGCCGGATGCCATCTGTCCATAAATTTTTCATGTAAAGTCGGATAGCGGCCATAACCCCAGATATCATTGTTCCTGTAGTTAATAGAATAACCCGATGCACCTTGAAAAACAGTACTTAAATCAATGCTCTTGAATGAAAAATCAAATGTTAAACCATATTGCATAGGTGGATTTACGCTTCCAAATGTCCAGTGATTGAATGTGTAATCACTTGTATTGATGATGCCATCACCATTTAAATCAACAAGTTTGTAACTGCCCGGCAGCATTTTTGAATTACCAGCTGTACCACCATACAAGGGAGCAGTTTCGTATTCTTCAAGTGATGAGAATCTTCCTTCCCACTCGTAAATCCCCATTCTTCCGGTATAGCGATTGCCGTTGTTATTTCTCCAGTTATCCCAGGAACTTGAGAACCCTGCTGATTCTACATGAAGTCTTTTTGTACGACTATAGGTGAAGTTTGCTGTTATTCCATAACTGAAATCACGTCCAATTTTGGCCCTGTGAAAGAAAGAGGTTTCAAAGCCATGATTCAATTGAGAATTTATATTTTCTTGGGGGAAACTTGCCCCAAAAGTATTTGGAACTGATTGAATAAGTGTAGCAAGTAAGCCTTCCTGTTTTCTTTCAAACACTTCGAAAGCTCCCCCAATGGTATTATTCCACAATCCCAGATCTATACCAGCATTCATGATTTTTGAGGTGACCCATGTTAATCTGTCGTGAACTACACCTGGAGCAACCATCCCTATAGTTAAAGCTCCATCATTAAAAACATATCCATTGCTGGCAGAGGCAGTATAAGCAGAATAATAGGCAAAGGCATCCCCTGCATCAGTACCACTTTCGCCATATGACAACCTTAATTTCAGGTTACTGATCATCGAGATATTTTCTTTGATAAAATTTTCTTCTGAGATTCTCCACCCAATACTACCGGAAGGGAAGAATGCCCATCTATTTGCCTTTGCATATCTATAAGAGCCATCATATCTTGCAACTGCTTCAAATAAATATTTACCAGCAAAATCATAGTTTAAACGGGAGATATATGCTGCATATTTGCCAAATCTACGATATCCAGCATTGGAAGCAGTTGTTGAGGTACCTTGATCTATAATATCATTTGTAAACAGGTCGGTATACAGTCTTCTGGCAAAAATATAATCATTACGCGTGCCGGTAAATTCTACCACACCAGTTAAGTTAAATCTATGCTGCTCAATCGTTCTCGTATAATTAAACTGTCCTCGACCTACAGCCCGTTGTAAAAGTGTTATATTATTTGAATATTGATCAGTACCTGTAGTTTGAGAAAAATCATCGGTATAATAATCATATAGATTATAGGACTTTTGAAGAAATGAACCATTTCTGATATTTTGATCAAAAGCTCCTGTAGCTATAAAAGTTAAACCTTTCATCCATGGGATATCATAAGTTAAATCCACAGTTGATTGGAACTGAGTGTTTTTCTGACGGTTATAACCATCTATTTCAGGATGCATTAATGCCCAGGCATTCTTATTTTCGGGGCTGATAACCGAATAATGATTTTTATTATCCAATGTATGCCAGTTGATCCCTCTGTCGTTCACCATGATAGTTTTAAAGGTCCAAAGAAAATCTTCCCTCGGTGATTGACTGTTGTCAAGCCTGCCTGAAACAGACACATTTAGTTTCAGGTCATTTGTCAGATCTGCAGTTGTTGTTGACCTGAAGTTGTAACGATGATAATATTGTATTCCACTCTTAAGTAATCCATTATCTTCATTATAACCAAAACTGGTAAAATATTTAATGCTTTTACTTCCACCTCTAAACGACATGTTATGATTTTGCTGAAATACTTTTTCATGGAGAGTCAGATCAATCCAGTTTACATCTGTATATCCTTCAGCACCAATTCTGTATTTTTCCAGTATTTCAGGTGTATAAGTTTCCGCAGTTTGAGAATTTCTGTCCATTTCATTTTTCATAACTCGATAAGTATATGCATCTACAGTATATTCTAATCCTGTAGCACCTTTATAACCTAAAAGGTTGGAATATGAAAATCTGGCTTTCCCCTCCTGTCCTTTTTTTGTTGTGATAATGATGACACCATTTGCTGCATTCATACCATAGATGGATGCAGCTGCGTCTTTTAAAACCGACATGCTTTCTATGTCATTGGGATTTAGCTGAGCCATATCCTGGGTATTATCCCTTACGATACCATCAATAATTACCAATGGGGCACCAAATCCGCGAATGCTAACATAGTTGTTGAATTTGCCCGGTTCTCCGGTAAGTTGACGTATCATAAGCCCCGGAATTTTCCCCTGTATGTTACTAATTAAATTCTCACTCTTAGTTGATAAAATTTCATCTGCAGAAATTGAAGCTACAGATCCAGATAGAGTTTCTTTTCTCTGAATTCCATATCCAACTGCAACCACTTCCTCTAACCCTATAGTCTCTTCAGCCAACGTAACATTGATATTAGTTTTATCTTCAACTGCTACTTCCTGTGTTCTCATCCCTACAAAAGAGAAAACCAATATAGCATTTTCAGGTACGTTAGGTATGGAGTAATTTCCTGACGCGTTTGTTACAGTTCCCTGTGTAGTTCCTCTAACCACCACAGTAACTCCAGGCAATGGTTGTCCGCTATTGTCAATGACTGTTCCAGAGATAATTCTTTGTTGCAGAGCTGAATTTTTATATATCGGATCATTCTGGGAATACAGTACAACCTGTCTGTCGATAATCTGGTACGCCACATCGGTTTCCTCAAAAAGTTGGTCCAGTGCCTTGTCGATCGTAAAATCGTTAAATTCAATATCCACTTCCCTGTCAGCATTCACCATTTTGCTGTTATAAAGGAACCGGAACTCCGACATGTTTTCAATTTCCTGCAAAACTT
>OBJA01000993.1_pt1 | contig 21447 bp, 23 predicted proteins | sample 1519751 | NCBI WGS metagenome assembly OBJA01 (sample SAMEA3881238, study PRJEB22517) | soil metagenome | biome: lake sediment; feature: soda lake sediment; material: sediment, water from around vicinity | place: India | collected 2013-12-23 | depth 3 m
CTCAAGGGGCGAGCCCCTTGAGCGGAGGTTTGTACCCCTACGGGGCACAAGTAGGCAGAGCCTTCAATAAATGGGTTTATCGACAGTCTGAAGCTTAACAAAGCTTTATATTTATGAGAAGGGGAACGGGCGCATGCATTCGTGTGCGTCCTTCCTTTTGTCGATTTATACATTGTTTTAAGAATCCATGATTTATTGATTGACTGCGCACAAATGGCGTGATATGATGTGTGCGTTAAAAGGGAGTAGCTTCCAATGGTGGCCCGGTTCGACAGCACGCTGCGATTCGCAGCCGACCGTGCCGTAATGGCGAGACTTTTAATGCGCGGTGTGGCATTGAAAGTTTTTTTATTATTAAAAATTGGATTAGGCAGGAACAAAATCGAATGGGAATAACGGTACTGCTATTTATTCTTGGATTGGCTGTCATCATCAAGTGCGGCGACTGGTTTGTTGACGCTGCCGTATGGATGGCCAAACGAACAGGTATGCCACGCATGCTGATTGGCGCAACAGTCGTTTCATTGGCAACAACGCTGCCCGAGTTTTTCGTGTCTGTGATTGCTGTTGCGCAGGGCTCGAGCGGCCTTGGCGTCGGTAACGCGCTTGGCTCGGTGATTTGCAACACAGGGCTGATACTGGCATTGTCGGTGATGGTGCGGCCGCCACATGTCGAGCGCCCATTGTTTTTCGTCAAAGCAGGCTTTATGGTGTTGTCGCTGGTCATGCTGTTCCTGTTTTGTCTCGACAGCCTATTGAGCCCGCTGGAAGCCGCTGCGCTGTTTGTACTGCTTTTCGCCTTTATTTACTACAACATCCGCCATGCCAGAAACGGCAGCACGCGTATCGTTGAAGAGGCAGAAGGAAAAACAGGAGCCAACGTATTCAAATTTATCGCAGGGGCACTGGGTATCGTGCTGGGTGCGCGGCTGCTTGTGAGCAGTGCGGTGAAAATCGCGGCGGCTATCGGTGTTTCGGATAACGTGATCGGGCTGACGATTGTCGCGCTTGGTACATCGCTGCCAGAGCTCGTCACAGCTATAACAGCGCTCAGAAAGAAGGAAGCGGCCCTTGGCATCGGCAATGTACTGGGCGCCAATATACTCAATATTGCGCTTGTGCTGGCATCCTGTGCGGTGGTTTCAGGCGGCTTGACTATCGAATCAAGCTTTGTCCCCACGCTCTCGCGCATTATGCCGCGCAGTCTCTATGTGGATATGCCCGTTGCAGCATTGCTGTTTGCACTGCTGATCTTACCGCCGATATTCTTAAAAGGACGATTGGTGAGGCTTCAAGGTGTGCTGATGCTCGGCGTATATGCCGCTTTCATTCTGTTTTTGATACTCAATGCGTAAAGCTATATGATTTTCACGTTTGCCCTTAGTGCTTCTGTGGCAACAAATTCGGGAAGTTTGCCATCGGATACGAGTATGTCGATATCCGCAAGGCTGCCGAAGGTGTAGGGCAGGCTCCGGCCAACCTTGGATGAATCCATCAGCATGATGATCTTAGAGGCGCGCTTGAACACCTCGCGTTTGAGTTCGCAGTCTGAAAGCGTGCCGCATGTGAAGCCGCTGTTGACATTAAAGCCGCTTGAGGCCATAAAAGCGGTATCAATATTGATGCCGGACAAAAAGCGTGTAGCGCCGATGCCTGATATGGAAATGGAATTGCGTTCGAGCTGACCGCCTATTAGCATCACTGTCGGACGTGTCTTTTTGATTAGCTCAAGCGCAATGTTCGGGCCGTTTGTGAGCAAAGTGATATCATCATCCGGCATGACTCTAGCAAACATCATCATCGTTGTACCCGAATCAAGGAACAAAGAACGGCCGCTTTCCACAAAAGGCGCCGCCTTTCTGGCAATCAGTTCTTTCGCTGAAGTGTTTTCGAGTGCACGGCGGGAATAGACGTCTTCCGCTGTCATGGATAACCGGGACAGCGCGACAGCACCGCCTCGCGTGCGTTTAACCAAACCGGCATCCTCAAGGTATTTCAAATCGCGCCGCAGCGTCATGCTGGAGCAGTCTGCAAACAACAATTCAAGATCCTTCAAAAAAACTTCGCCCTTTGAGTCGAGTAATTGTTTTATTTTGGAGCGTCTTTGTTTATTCACAAGAAAACCTTTCGAACAGCCCATGTGCCGACCATATTTCACATTTAATATACCACCAAATGTGCAAAACTAACATATTTATTTAATAAAATTAACAGAATAAAGTTTGGATCATATACGTCACACAATTGATTGCAGTCGTACTGATCAGAATGATATAATTCCAATATGAAAGAACAATACATGCGCGAGGCCATTCGTATCGCTCAAAAATGTGTGAAAAAGAATGAAGTACCTGTCGGTGCTGTCATCGTGTATAAAGGAAAAATTATTGCGCGAGCCGGAAATTTAAGAGAAGCGCGAAAAAACCCGCTTGCACATGCAGAGATACGCGCCATACAAAAAGCGTCAAAGCGTCTTGGCGGGTGGCGGCTTTGCGATTGTGTGATGTATGTGACGCTTGAACCGTGTCCGATGTGTGCAGGCGCCATCATCAACGCACGCATCAGCGAAGTGGTGTTTGGCGCGTGGGACCCAAAGGGTGGCGCTTTTGGCTCTCTCTACAATCTTGCAGACGGAAGGCTGAACCATATACCTCGCGTTATTGGCGGCGTAATGGAAGAGCCATGCGCTGCGCTGCTAAAAGACTTTTTTCGCAAAAGAAGGCGGTAATTACTATTGCGAATATGATTGAATCGCGTCCGTATGCACAATTGCTGCCGTTTCATCGGCGGCTTTTTTGTTTATAAATAGTAAGAATTTCTTGGAGGACGTCACTTGTGCATTTCTATGAAGGCTTAAGTCAATCCGAACACAACATCGCTCACGAATATGATTCAAAGCATAGACAAATTGGCATGTTCGACATGTCAGTAAAAAATGAAGGCACACTTTTTTCTTTTGAGGCGGATATTGCGGCCAATCAAATTGTCATCACCGATATTTCGGCCAATAAGCAGATACGGTATACAGTTGAAAGCTTTATCAGAACAATACATGAAGATGACTTAAAGAAATTTAAGAGGGCATTTTTATACGTACATAAACAAAAAAAGCGTGTCGTCGATATCAATTTTCGTGTGTGTGTCAACTGCATGGTGCGAAATCACAAAATAAAGGGCTTTGTGCATGACATTGACGGCAATACCATTGCCACGGGGCTGTATTATGATGTGGACAGTGTGAGAGCGCAGGCTGTTCGTTTGGATTATCTGGAGAAACACGATGTCAAGACAGGGCTTATCAATACGCAAACGCTTGACGCCATGTTTGAAGATATTGCACAATTCGGTATGTATCCGCAAACGCTGATTATTGCCGATATCGACTGCTTTAAGGACATCAATGATACGCTTGGTTACCATTCAGGCAACACACTGATCAAGAATGTCGCTGATGTGCTGAAGGACTGCTTCTTTGATGCGGAAATGATTGCGCGCATCAGCGGGGGAGAGTATTGCGCTGTTTATGCGGGAAAAAGCAAGATGGAAATCGAGAATAAGATCAATGAGGCACAAATGCTTTTTCACAGCATGTATTTGAATCTGATCAAAGCCGAGGTCAGCTTTGGATACGCTGTGTCCGAAAGCGACAGCGATTTTTGCACATTATACAGCCAAGCGGCACAAAAGCTAAGACGCGCAAGAAATGCACGAAAAGTTCTGCGCGCACAATCTGTGATTGAAAGCTTGAATGGCTTGATCGGACAACGGGCCAAGTGGGGCAAAAGGCAGACGCGGCTGCAAAGCTTGTCAATGAAGATCGCGAAACCGCTTGGCTGCACTGAAGAATGTGAGGCTACCATCAAAGTGCTTGCCAAAATCGCGGATATTGGATTGATCGGTATCGATGAGGAATTGATCAAAAGGCGCATATCGCTAACTGATATTGAGCGCTCGCGCTATATGGAACACACTCAAGTCGGACGTGAGATTATTGCAGCCATCAGCGAAGTCGCCGAATATGAGACGCTTTATGTTGATATTTTCAAGCGTTATGATGAATGGCAGGATGCGATAGCACTGCCCAGCCGCATCATTGCAGCCACAATGGGATTCGATGATATTGTTTCGACGTCTTTGCAAATCAGCTTTAAGCAGATTAAGAAAAAGCTATCTGAAATGCGCGGCAGCCAATATTGTCCGGATGTCGTGGATGCGATACTGGCTGTTGCGGCAAAGCATTATGCTTAGCATGAAAGGCTCGATTGTATTTTTTGCTTGAACGCAGTGAAGGTCTTGTCCTTAACACCAACTTGAGGCTTTATGAGAAAGAAAAAGAGCCGGACGAATTTTGTCTGGCTCTTTTGAATAATGCAGATTATTTTTTGTCCGACTTTTTTTCCGGCTTTTTCGCATTCGCTTCTTGAGGCGGGGCATCTTGAGCGGCTTGAACGGGCGTTGTCGGCGGAATCACCTTTGTGTGAGCGCTGTGCGGCGGCTCCTTGGCATCGCTGACCAAGCATTGGCCCTTAAAGTAAGCCCCTTTCTCGATCGCAAAGCTTGAAGCACTCATATCACCCACAAGCTTGGCACCGCTGAGCATCTGTACCGTCCCCTTAGCTGTGATATTGCCTTTTATTTCGCCGGCGATGTTGACATCGATTGCTGAAACTGCGCCTTCGATTCTGCCATCAGCGCCAACGGTGACATTGCCGCCAGCATCGATTTTACCCTTTAAGCATCCGTCAACACGAACGCCGCCCATCGTACCGATGTCACCCGCAAAATCGGTGTTAAGCGGGATGCAGGCATCAGGCAGATTCTTCACAATACGCTGCTGTGTATCCTGTTTTTTAGCCATTGTGGTTCTCCTCTAATACTGATTATTTTCAAGGTATTCTTCAAGCATATCGGCGCATGAGAAAGCCTTAATCACCTTCGATTGGTGTACGGGGCATTCACGTGAGGTCTCATGCACCCGGCTATGAAGAAAATGTATACAAAAATGACCGTTGAAATTATTATCCCTCGATTGGCTTGCGGCATGCGGCATACCGTTAATTGATGCGGCAAAATATTGTTCTCCTATTTTGACCCATACGGCACGTCTGTCCCAAGACCATCTGCCACCGTATATTTTCTTCAAAATGGCCGTGTCATCACTTGATAGTGGCTCTGTATCCGAGTGATATGTTCCGCTAAACCGGCGCGCATGAAATGACAATCCTGTATCCACATCGATGACAACGACTTCGGTGCCACGCTCGAGAATTTCGGTCATGCCGTCATACCAGCCGATAAGCTCGACTCGTCCGTTCACACTTCCGCTTTCAAGCTCGATATTGTAAGCCACGGATTCTGAGCTGACCTCAAGCCACGGGTCAGACATGCGCGCGGCGTCCGAACTGTCAAGATCGATCTCATCGCCCGTGATGATGGCAAGATTATCCCAGTCAAACTCATCAGCAACCGGGTTCATGTCCAAACTTTCATACTGGCGTGTGTAGCTTTGGCCCTGCGCCACAAGATGGGTCAAATCATCGACAGCATTACTGAGCCTGTCTACCGACAAATAAGCGCTGACACCGACGTATATGCCAAGTGACACCGCAGAAACAAACAGAAAACTAAAAAGAACAAGCAAGCTCTTTCTGATGACGATTGAGAATGGTTTTTTCATTGGTTGATCAAGCACGCTGACTGTAATGGAGACCTTTTTATTAAACGGGTTACGCTTTCTTCGCATTCTATTGTCCTTTATCAGATTTGAATAATAAATACACGCTTTGCCTTATTCAGAAACATCTTTTTCAGCTAGTCCATTAAATGGAAGGTCATGGCGGCATAACGTGTATCAATAAGAGGCATCGTGCATTTAGGATTAACTAAGTTGATAAATGATTGTGTATGCAAACTGATGTCAAGCTGGCTATCAAAAGCAATTGTATCGCGTGTGCTCGGCCTCGGAAGTTATTATAGCAGATGTATAATGAAAACTAAACCATAAATTCGATAAAAAATGATATAATCATTCAAAGGATAATGGGTTGTACTAAAAGAATATACATATATAAATAGCCATTATGGAGGCAGACCATGTTTAAAAAGTACATCGTTGTGGGGGGGAATGTTGCGGGTACCAGCGCGGCAGCCAGGCTGCGGCGTCTCGATGGATCTGCTGACATCACAGTTTTCGAAAAAGGCTCTCACATTTGCTTTTCCAGCAGCGGTCTGCCTTATTATATCGGTGGTGTGATAAAATCAGCGGATTCACTTTTACGCAGCTCGCCGGAGGGCTTTGACGCCAATCTTGGCATCACTGTACGAACAAGATGTGAGGTTGTCAGCATAGACAGGTATGATAAATCTGTCAAGGTATGCGACCTTAAGACGGGCGATTTTTTCACACTACAATACGATAAGTTGATTTTGGCGACAGGCGCAGTGCCCAAATGCCCCCATGAGCAGATGGCGAAGCAAACGGGTGTGTTTATGCTCAAAAATCCGGAGGACATGACGGAAATATCTGCGTTTATCGATACTGCTGGCGTGAAGCGCGCAGCTGTGGTCGGCGGCGGAGATGTGGGACTCACGTTAGCCGAGAACATTTCAAAACGCGGCATCAAAACGTGCATCATCGAGAAGAAAGCGCATGTGCTGCCAGCGCTTGATCCCGAAATGGCGCAGTTCGCAAAAATGGTGCTGGAAAACAACGGTGTTGCGCTGATTACAAATGCCATTGTAGCGGACTTTGCGTCGGTCGATGAAGGCCTTCGGCTAGAGCTTTCGGACGGGCGTTTTATGATCGTCGATATGATTGTGCTGTGCGCGGGAATGCAGCCGGATACAAAGCTGGCGCAGCAGGCGGGTCTGGGTATCGGCATCACAGGCGGTGTGCTCGTTGATGAGCATCAGCAGACAACCGATAAGGACATCTATGCAGTCGGCGATGCTGTGGAGGTGGAATCGCCATACGGCGGCAAGATACTGATATCGCGCGCATCTCCGGCAACGCGACAAGGCCGTATTGCTGCCGACAGCATCTGCGGCATTGGGTCGCGGTATAAGTTTACGCTCGGCGTTACCGTTATCAAGCTGTTCGACACCTGTTTTGCTGCGGCAGGGCTCACCGAAAAGCAGCTTAAACGGCGTGACTTCAAATGCGAGAAGGTGTATCTGCGTGCGCTTTCGCACGAGAGCTATTTTCCGGGTGCCGATGTGCTCAATATCAAGCTGATATTCGACAGACGAGGCGGAAGACTCTATGGTGCGCAGATTGTAGGTAAAACGGGCGTTGACAAGCGTATCGATGTTTTTTCCACAGCGATGCATGCCGGCCTTTCAGCCGATAAGCTCTCTGAGCTAGAGCTGGCGTACGCGCCGCCGTTCGGCGCACCCAGAGATGCTGTTAACATGGCGGGATACATCGCGGGCAATGTGCTTGAAGGATTAAGCGAGGTGGCCCATTGGCACGATGTCGGCAAGCATAAAAAGGCGGTATTGATTGATGTGCGTTCTTATTCGCAGCGGGAAGCCGGTACCATCGAAGGATCGCTGCACATCCCAATTTCCGAGCTTAAAGAACGTATGATTCAGCTGCCAAAAGCGCAAAAGTACATCGTATTTTCGCAAAGCGGACACCGTTCGTACACGGCGGAGAGAATGATGCGACAAAACGGCTATAGTGTTAAAAACCTCTCAGGCGGGTACAGCCTGTATGAGGTGTTTTGCGGGGTGGAGTAAAATGGAACTATCAAAGTTCGAAGCACTGGCAACCAAGCTCAGAATACTCGGCCATCCCATAAGGCTGTGCATTGTGAACGGGCTTGCCAAAAAAAGCTGTCATGTCAAGCAGATTTGCGAGACGCTCGGCATACCGCAGCCCGTGATATCGCTGCATCTGTCTAAGCTTAGGGCCGCGGGCATTGTGGTGGGAGAGCGGCAGGGCAGCTGCGTTTGTTACCGTGTTGTGGATCGGGCCACTTTAAAACTGCTTGAGGTATTGCCTCGATGACAGCAAAGGAGCACTTATGAAAGAATACCGCATGCCGGATTTTTCTGCAGCGCCTTTTTACAGTGCACCGAACGCGGCTGTTGTGACAGCAGAGCGAGACGGTATCGCACCACAGGGGTTTCATGCCACGAGTATTTATCCGGAATACTTTAAAATAAACGGCGAGTGGCGGCTGATCGCGCAGAGCCGTATGGATTGTGCTGTTGTGGTGAAAGACGGGTATCCTTTTGCGACAGAGCCGCGCCGTATCAAAGCGGGCGATAGTGTTGTTGTGGGCCGGGAGGAGGATGCGAGCGCAGGCATCTATCTGCACGTCATGCAAACGGATGAACAGGAGACTGAGTGTTTCTCGTTTCGCGGTCAAAGGACGCGAGAGACGTCGTATTCGCGCGATTATGACAGCCTATATGAGCTGCTCGAATATGAGCGGGATAACGGATATTGCGTATGGGTTTTGGGACCTGCCTGCACGTTTGACTATGATTCGCGGCGTGCACTATCCAGTCTGATCAAGCGCGGATATGTCAGCGCGGTATTCGCGGGCAATGCGCTTGCAACGCACGATATTGAGGCTGCCGTATTCAAAACAGCACTCGGACAGGATATTTACACGCAGCGCAGCATAAAGGGCGGGCATTACCATCACCTTGACACCATCAACATGGTGAGAGCGGCTGGTGGTATTGAAGCGTTTATCTCACAAAAAAGCATTGATGACGGCATTATGGCCGCCATCGTCAGTCAAAACATTCCTTATGTGCTGGCCGGTTCGATACGTGATGACGGGCCGCTGCCAGAAGTGATTGCGAACGTATACGAAGCGCAGGAACAAATGCGCGGCTTACTCGCCAAAGCCACGACTGTGATTACACTGGCCGCACAGCTTCATGCCATCGCTACGGGCAACATGACGCCAAGCTATACGATAAGAGACGGCGTGATTCGCCCCGTTCATTTTTACACAGTGGATATCAGCGAATTTGCTGTGGGAAAGCTGCATGATCGCGGGTCGCTAAGTGCCCGCTCCATCGTCACAAATGTACAGGATTTTCTGGTCAATTTAGAACGCAGCTTAAAATAGCAGTTGTCACAGCCAAACCGTTTAGTTTTTATGGAGCTTAATGAAACAGTGAGAAAAGAGAAAAATAAGGATGTCTTATTAATTTCTGTTTTCAATTCCCCATTCACACATCATGTTGAGAACCAAAATGAGGGATTTACCACGATCTGATAAACGATATTCAACTTTTGGCGGTATTTGAGGATACTCTTTACGAATTATAAGCCTGTCGGCTTCGAGTTCTTTCAGGGTTGTTGAAAGAGTTTTGTATGAAATGGTGCCGATCGCCCGCTTTAGTTCGTTAAAGCGCATAACCTCTTTGTATTCTGCGAGCCAATACATGATAATCATTTTATATTTGCCACCAATAATAGATAGGGTATATCCAAAACCCGTATCTTTGATATCAATCCCTGTAAGGCTGCAATCTTCTATTGCCATTTATCGCTCTCCTATAAGATAGTATATAACTTAAATGTGCGTACTTTTATTTATCTAATATAATACTATAATTGAATTAAGTAAACAGGAGGTTGGTATATGGGTAGAAAAATATTGGTACTAACAGGAAGTCCGCGTAAGGGTGGAAACAGCGATTTGCTCGCAGAAGCTTTTATCAAAGGTGCAATGGCAAAAGGACACGAAACAACAAAATTTGAGTGTGGTTATAAGAGCATAAAACCCTGTATTGCATGTAATGCTTGTTATACAAGAACAGGCGCATGCGTTTTTGGAGATGACTTTAATCAGCTCGCGCCATTACTGGAACTTTCAGATATGATTGTATTTGCGACGCCATTGTACTGGTATACATTTTCTGCTCAGCTAAAAGCCGGGCTGGATAAATTGTATGCGCTGTTCATTGGCGGCCGTCAAAGCCTCATTCAAGATAGCATGCTTCTTGCATGTGGTGAAACTAAAGAAGAATCTGATTATGAGGGACTTATCAAGACTTATCAAATAATCGCAAAGTTCAACAAATGGAATGATGCAGGAATACTTGTGGCTCCTGCTGTTTCGGATATAGGTGATATAATAAAAACCGATTTCTTGAAAAAAGCTGAACAGATGGGGCAGGCAATCAAATAACCTGTGCTTTATCAGATTCTAATAAACTATGGACTATAGGCGGAAATGAGTCGGCAAATCGAATTTTCGAAAAATAAAAGTAGAACAAAGGAGTAAACATGAACACATTAGCAGGAAAAACAATAATTTATTTAGTTGAAGATGGATACCACGATGCTGAAACGCTGATACCAGCAGGATACTTTGCGAACCATGGTGCGCAGGTCTTAATCACATCACTCGATTATAAAAACGTTAAAGCTTACAACAACAGTATCACTTTACGTGTCCAGAAAAAGTTAAGCGAAATTAACCCTAACGATATCGACTGCCTTCTAATAGCAGGAGGAACGGCCTCAGCTATTTTGATGAACTCAGATGAAGTGCTGCAATTTGTAAGAGACGTTGATGCCATACAAGTACCCATTTGCACAATCTGCTCCGCTGCAAGGGTAACGGCTGCAGCGGATGTAATAAAAAACAAAACGATTACCGGTTGGATAGAGACAGTGAAGGAGCCGGTATCCAAAGCCGGTGCGCGTTATGTAGATAAACCGTTGGTTCGTGATGGTCACTTTATCAGCTCAAGAATTCCTGATGATCTCGAGTATTTTTGCACTGAGATACATCGCGTTCTTGACCAGCCCAAGATTTTGAAGGAAAAAGGAGTTTATACGATAGATAGTAAAAGCGATAATCAAACAAATGTTGTTTACTAAATAGTGCATGCGGCTGGTGTTATTGAAGGCGCGTTATACTCGCCAAATCCACGACTGTGATTACACTGGCCGCACAGCTTCATGCCATCGCTACGCGTTGACGCCATGCTATACGGTCAGAGACGTTGGGATTCGCTCCGTACATTTTTACACAGTGGATAGTTTTTTGGAGGATAAAATGACAATAGACTATATGCAAATCGGCATATGCGGCCTGTCATGCAGGCTATGCCCAATGTACCATACTGATGCTAAGAGCCGATGCGAGGGATGCAAAAGTGAATACAGAATGTCGGCGGGATGCCCGTTTATCACATGTGCTGTTAAAAATAAAGGTATCGAGTTTTGCTGGGAATGCAAGGAAAGCACCTTGTGCGACAAATGGCGTGCACACAGAGAGAAGGCTCAGAATAGCGACAGCTTTAAATGCTATCAAACGCTTGAAGATGATATCGCGTTTATTTTGGCCAACGGCGTTGACACATTTGAAAAGCAGCAGATTATAAGAGAGCAGCTGCTTCTTGATATGCTGGAGAAGTATAATGACGGGCGCTCAAAAAGCCACTATTGTATCGCGGCAACTGTCATGCAAACCGATGAATTGCACGCAATACTTAAGAAAGCCAAACATGCATCTCAAGGACTTGATATGAAACAAAAAGCCAAGTTGCTTCGCAGGTTGATTGCGGATATGGCAGCAGAAAAAGGATACCGCATTCATTTGAGAAAATGAAACGGTTTTATGAGTATCCCGTTGCCACCGCAATCATCAAAAAGCCGATGCTGACAGCCGCAATCAGAAGCTGTATGCGTATCGTGAATCGGAACCATTTGGTGTAGCTGACAGTGGTGAGCCCAAGAGCGATCAGCAGCATGGCGTTGGTGGGGTAGAGCACGTTCAAAAAGCCGTCACCCAGTGCATAAGCGAACACAGCCGACTGACCGGAAACGCCGCTCAGCGCAGCCAGCGGTACAATCAGCGGCATGATCAAGAACGCCTTAGCCGAAGCCTGCGCGACAAAAAGTTCAAGTATCAGCACAGCCGCATAGATGACCAGAATATTCAGATAAGGGCTGGAGCTGGAAATCGCTCCTGAAGCCGCGTTTATCAGTGTGTCTTGAATGCCGCTGTCGGTGATGATGGTGGAGACCGCCATGGCCATCGGTATCAGCGCTATGCCGGGCGCAATATCGAGTATGCCGCGAAAGAACGTTTTGGCAATACCTTTATAACCCGCCATAGCCGCACCTATGGTTGAGGCGAGTATGAATATCAACGCGATCACAATCATCGAGTAATCGGCGAGACCGATAAACGGAGCGGCAATCAAAAAGACAAACATCAAAGCGATCAACATACCGCAGAATAGTATCGGTGCCTTTTTAAACTGCGCGGCCTCTTTGATCTGTGCGGGAGACATTTGATATCTCTCGCGACGAGCTGTGTCCTCTGCGTATACGGTCGAGGCCATCGGGTTTTTATCGAGCTTTTTGGCATAACGAATCAGAAACACCAGCAGTATGATGTATATGCAGATAAAGAAGAACAGCCGAAGCAGCGTGCCCGAATAGAGCGGCACGCCTGCGAGCTGCTGCGCCACACCGATGGAAAAGGGGTTAAACAATGCCGCCGCAAAGCCAAAAGCGGTGGAGAGAAGCGATAAGCCAAGCCCCATCAGGCTGTCCCAGCCAAGCATGAAGCAAAGCCCCACCACAAGCGGAATTAGCGGAACGATTTCCTCAAGTATGCCAAAAAATGAGCCGAAGCACATAAACACAAACGATATCACGGCGATCAGCAAATATTTTCTGTGAACCATGCGCGCCGCGATTTTCGCGATCACGGCACGGAGTATGCCGGATTTATCAAGCAGCGTAAAGGCGCCGCCGATCAGCAATATAAACAGCATGATGCTGATCATCGTGATGTTCAATTCACCGCCGGGCGCGAAAGACTTAGGTATGCTCAGCAGCAGATTGTAAATGGGGTATTGTCCGGCATCGCCTGTCTGCGCATAGGTGCCGGAAACCAAAACCAGTTCATCACCGCGCTGCTGTGTTTGGTATGTGCCTGGCGGAACAAAAAGCGTGAGAACATAAGCGAACACGATCAGCGCAAAAAGTATGATTGCCGCTTTTATCAGGCTCTTTTTATTGATTTGGAAGCTGGATTCATTTTTCGACATCGTGATATCTCCCCGCTTAATGTATATGGTATAATTATCATATAAAACGATATCTCATGTCAATCAGAAAAGAGTCAATGAGCGGGAGGAACTTATGAGCGACTACCCCAAACGCGCGCGTGTGCTGCTGGTGCTTGACTACTTTGTGAAGCACACAGACGAGCAAAACCCGAGGCAGCTGAGCGATATCATAGCTTATTTGCACCAAAATGGTATTGATGCGGAGCGAAAAACACTTTATACGGATATCTATCTGCTGCGCGAGCTTGGCTATGACATTGTCAAAACACACGAGGGCAAGTCTGCCTATTTTTTGGGACAAAGACCGCTTGAGATGGCAGAGGCACAGATTTGCGCAAGTGCCGTTGCGGCTGCGCGCTTTGTAACCGAACGCAAATCGCATGAGCTGATACGCAAGCTTGCCGACAATTTTGGAACGGTGCAGTCCGCTTCCTTTCGAAACCGTATGGAGCTGGCGCGTACACAGAAGACGCACAACGAAGAAGTCTACTACAATGTTGATAAAATTGTGCATGCGCAGCTTGGCGGAAATAAAATATCGTTTCTGTATTTCGAATATATGCCTGACAAATCACAACGGCTCAAAAGGCAGGGGCAGCGTTATAAGGCAAGCCCGTATACACTGATGTGGTTTGAGGATGCCTACTATCTGGTGTGCAATATAGATAAGTACGATAATCTTTCGCATTTTCGCGTGGATCGCATGACGCGTGTGGAAATCGAAAATCAACTGCTAAGGCCGATATGCGAGGTATCTGAATACAAGAACTATATTGACTTTGACGATTATCACAAAAGCGTATTCGGCATGTTCGGTGGAAAGCTGCAAAGCGTGAGGATACGGTTTCACGAAGAGCTCGCGACTGCCGTTTTTGACAGATTTGGCTTGGATGCCGATGTATCGGAAATCACAGACGGCGGATTCACCGTTTCAGCAAATGTGCGTGTCAGTCCCGGATTTATATCGTGGCTGACGATATTCGGCGATAGAGCCGTTGTGCTCTCACCGCAAAGTTTGCGTGAACAAATACGCATTTGGCTTGAATCGTTGACAAGCATTTACACTTAGCCTTTATATCCCATTATATAAATGCTTATTAAGCGCTTTAGCCATTCGTTTTTGGTTTATATAAATGTATAAGAACAGACGTTTTGTTTGCGATATTAGGGGAGATGAAACTATGGAACACACAACAGATAATCAAGATACGCAACATTCGCAGCCAACCAATACGCCAGAACAGCCTGTTATTAAAGAAGCCTCTTATACGATCCATTATACTGAGGAAGGTGTTTATCTGGAGGTTATAAATGAACAGGGGGACGGCGCGCCTCTTAACAATCAGGCCGCCTTGTATGATATCGAACGCCGCCAGATCAAAGGCATCAACAGTGACAGCATCAAAAGCATACTGCGTCGCGGCGGTATGCACAAAATTGCGGAGCCGCAAGAGCAGCAGCCGGTAGATTCAGACATTTATGTACAGTTATCAGCGGACGAGATGTCTGCTTCGATGGTACTGCTGCCGCCTGTGCTTTCAGGGACGAGCAAAACACCCGATGAGATACTTGCTTTAATTAAAGACAAATGGCATGTTACTTATGGTATGCACGAAGAACTCGTTACCGCCGCAGTCAAAAGTGCATCATATTATCGTTCTATTGTTTTTGCTCAGGGTAGGGCGCCCGAAAAGGGTAAAGACGGTGAGCTTGTATTTCTTTTTAATACGAAACACAGTATTGCGCCAAAAATACTGGAGGACGGAAGCGCAGACTATAAGAATTTAAGCACTTTTGAGAGCGTTGCGGCGGGTGCTGAGGTTGTGACGGCAGTGCCGCCGGAGCCTGGCATTGAAGGCTGCTCAGTTACAGGAAAGGTGTTGCCGCCTCCCAAGGGATTGGAAAAGAAGCTGCCCAAGGGACGCAATGTCAATATATCACCAGACGGACGATCTCTTATCGCTGCAAAAAGCGGGCGTGTAGACTATATTAATAACCGTGTTGAAATTTCAGATATCTATAAAATTAAGGGCGATATCAACATGGGCGTCGGTAACGTTCAGTTTGAAGGCGATATCGTTGTGGACGGCAATGTGATTTCCGGACTGACTGTGCAGGCATCGGGCATGATCGAGGTGCGCGGCTATGTTGAGGCCGCAACGCTGATTGCGGGGAAAGACATCGTTCTCAGAAACGGCATGCAGGGGATGGGCCAGGGCCGATTGGAGGCGGGCGGCAATATTGTGGCACGCTTTATCGAACGCTCAACGATCTCTGCCAAAGGCAACATCATAGCAGATTATATCGTGCAGTGCATTGCGACCGCAAATGGGTCTATTACTTTAAAAGGCAAGTGGGGGAAGGTGCTCGGTGGTGTGATACGGGCTGGGAAAGAGGTGACTGCACGCATTATCGGCTCGCCTTCAAATGACCGTACACAGCTTGAACTGGGTGTTTTGCCGGAAGAGCGCGCCAGATACACCAAACTCGATCAGGAAAAGGGACAGGTGAAAGCGCAGCTCAACCGAATAAAGAATCTGATTGGCGTGATGCCATCAGGCGATTTGCCGCCTGAAAAGAAGGCCATGTATCAAAAGCTGCTGGACGCGGCGACGCAGCTTGAGGAGCAGCATGAGTCTTTGGTAATAGAGATTGAAGAACTGCGGCTGCTGCTTAATACCAACAGCGGTGCACGTGTCAATGTATTGAAAACCATTTATCCCAATGTCAGAATACAAATCGATTCGGGCGTGATGACAACAAATTCACCGATTGAATTTGCAACATTCAGATGCAAAGAAGGCGAAGTTCATTTTGTGGCCTGTGAAATCAAAGCATAAGTGGTTTGATAAATGCCAACCGGCATCACAGCACGGATATGCCAGCAACAAAACAAACGCCCCGCTTTTCTCATTTACAGCGGGGCGTAGTGTTATATTGCATACATCATAACAGTTTTATCACATTATCTGAATATGTCGGCCTCGTACTGGTATTGACCAAAATCATAGACGGTATCCACGGGTCTCTCGCCAAGAAGGCTATAGAATTCAAGATAGAGCGTCACCTCAAGGAAGTGATGACTGCGCGGCTCACTTGACACAATATCCTCGTCTGCTGCAGGCGTTTCTTCTTGATCTGCTTCTACTTGTGATTGCAAATCGCTGCGTACAGAAACGGTCATGCCTGTCATTTTGACAAAGTACTCTCCTTCGGCCAGTTCCAAAAGTATTTTTTGCAAGCCTACATAATCACTGTACATCGATACCATGACCGGCGAAATATACAGATGTCCGGACTGACGCACATCGCTGAACAAGAATTTATCTTTTGTCGCATGTGACGTAACCGTTTCTTCGAGATAGACAAGCATACGAGGCTGATCATAACCTTGCGGAACGTTGCTTTTGAGCTCTAATAGCGTCTGCTCGTTTTCCTCAATGATTTTTGATACTGCCGCATTGTTCAAAACAAGCTGTTGATTGCTGCTGAGCTGTGAATCTTTTTCGAAAATCTGTTCCGTCAATTTAGCCATATCTTCCGAATAAGGCTGAAGGAAGAAGAAATAATACAAACAGAAAACCGCAAATATCAGGGCTATAATGATGAGAACTTTTTCTCGTTTTGAAACATTCATTGCGCGCCCTCCTGTGAATTCTGTATATTGGATGCATTCTCAATCATTGAAGGTTCACCCTGATTACCTTCATCCACAACGGCCGAGCCTTCAAGCGCTGTTGGCAGCGTGGCTATAACAGAGAAAATTGTGAGCTCTTCATCTTCATCAAAAGCACTGCTTGTCAAAAATACATTGGCAAAAGTGCCTGAATCGCGAAGCTTTTGGCAAAAGTCCGCCACAATTTTATCATTCGGAGATATGCCTGTGATCACGAGCATATTGCCTGAAAAATCGATTCGCGACAAAATTGCCGGATAAGCCAATGAGTCATCCAATACTGCCAGATACGAAAGCATATCGGACCGGGATGCATGCAGCTGTTCGAGCTCAGCGCGTTGGCTGTTGAGCTGACCCGCATACAACACGGTTGCATCATAGCTTTCCTGCGTGATAGAGAAGGCGCTCAGGCTGTGCTCAAGGTTGGCAAGCTTGATTTGCGCTTCGCTGCGAGTGCGTGAAGGCAGAACAATGCCGGCAATCATAACAACGATGAATAGTATCACAAGCAGTACATATGTGCGGCTTTTTTCGTTTTTGGGTTTGTTCTTGCGCAGCAGCAGAAGATTGATATCATTCTTCATGGGAGATCCTCCCTTAATGTTGCGGCATAGGCATTAAGCAAAAATGCGAGCCCTGGGCTTTTTGAGGATTTGTCCGGAAACAAATCGGCTGCTTGCTTGACGGGTATACCAAAATGCTGCTCCATATAAGCATCAAGCCCTGCAAGCAGTGATCCGCCACCAGATAAATAAATGGCCGTAATCGGCGATTTGGTGCGGCTCCGGTAATAGTCGAGCACACGCGTGATCTCGACAAGCAAAGCATCCACTTCGTAAACAACGGCAGATTTCAAATCAGCGTTGTCATGCGGCGCTGTCAGCAAGTTGACCTCGCGCTTGATCGCCTCTGAAGCCAGCACATCTTTTCCGGTATTTTTCGCTATCGCATCCGTGATGCTTTGTCCGCAGCGCTTGATGATATTGCTGACATAGTAGTTGCCCTCATGATAAACGGTCGCGCGCGTTGATTTGGTGCCAAAATCGAGTATACAGATGCCATTTTTGATAGAGAAGTTCTTGTTTTTCTGGTGGTTGTATTTGATCAGCTTCTCACGCGCGTTTTCGCAGGTATCAACAACACTCAGCCGCATACCCGCCATCGAAAGCACCTTTTTAAATTTGCTGATAATGCGTTTGTGAACGGTTGTCACGAGCACCTTGTACATATCGATGCCGTCTTCTTTGACCAGTTCGGACACTTTATAATCGATATGGTACTTGTCTGAGCTGACCGGCAGATAGCCGGACATTTCGTTCAGAATATTCTGATACAGCTCATCCTCCGCCAACACAGGCAGCATAAAGTGGCGGGTGATGATGTCGCCGCCGCTTAATACCAGTGTGCATTTGCCGCCTGCCTGATGCGCTATCTTTTTCGCGCCCTTTAATGACTTGATCAGTGCATCGTCGTAGATGACGTTCAAATCCTCAATACAGCCCTCGGGCATCTTATGGACGACGAACTTGACTATGCGGCCATCCGAAGCCGTTTGAACGATTTTGAGATTGGAGTGGCCGATATCCAAACATACCGACGCAGTTTGCTTGACTGGCATGCATGCCCTCCTGTTTTGTTTATTTACGGCCCACAGCCGCTATATTTTGACTGACAATAACATTTGAGATATCAACGGAACCACCCGAGCTGCCGCCCGATCCGCTGCTGTGTGATGATAAAAACGACAGGAAATCACTTGCGCCATTGAACGCTTTATCGAACTCGAGTTGATTATAGCTAAGGTCGCTGTATACAGACGTCAAATTGTTCTTGGCGAAAACAGCGCCTTTTAAACCCATCCAACTGTTAACGGTTACGTCACCGCCTGAAAATATAATCCCGTTAATATTTCCACCCGAAAAGACGACATTGCTGTAAGAATAGAGAAAGACATTGGGAGTACCCACGTTGCCCGCAGTGATTGTTCCTCTTGCATAAACATTGACGCAGTTATTTCCGCCTGTCAGGTATGCGTTACCATTACAGTAGATGTTCAATTTATCATCGGCATCACCGTTATTGCCGCTCTGAATTGTCACATTTCCCAAACAAAAAATATCTGCTTTTTTTACGCTGTTTGCAAGTGTCACATTTCCTTTGCAGTATATTCTAATTCTTTTGCTGGCGGTTCCTCTCACGCCATCTCCGCCAATCGTCAAATTGCCCTCGCAATAAATATCAACATTTCGATGACCGCCGCCTCCGCCTCCGATTGTAAGATTGCCTGTGCTGTGTATGAGACCGCCACCGAGGTTGTCCCCGCCTATTGAATAGTTATTGCCATATATGATGCGAATCGCATCTTTTGGTGCAGAATAAGAACCATTATTGGATACTGTTACATCAGGCTGAGTGTAAGAGGGCGAATGATACGTAACTGTATAGTCAAATATATCTTCTAGGGCGTTTGGCTCTCCGGATGGTCTGACCCGAAATGTTCCATTCGAATGGTAGTAAGTATAATAGCTGGGGTCTTGACTTATGTCGCCGACTGTTATGTTGCCGGAAAGGCGAAGCCCACCCCAAGCACCTGGGGCATTGTATGCACCACCCGAATAAATGACATGATTTTCAGGGAGTGAAAAATTAATACTCGGAGGCCGCACATCAAGTCTTACAATATCAACATTGCCCCTCACGACATATTGCGTGCCATCGGCAGTCGTTGACGTGCTGGTAACGGTAAAAGTCTTTTGCGCGTTATCCGAACCGTTAAGACCAAACGTGGTGTGTGTGGAAATGCCGCCGCTGAATACCGGTTCGCCAAAATAAGCCTGTGCATTGATCAGTATATTGGCAAAGAAGTTGTCATACAAAGCGCCGTATCCGCTGCTGCCCACTGCGTCTATCATAGTGGCATAATAGTTTGATACCTCATGCTTGACGTGCTCGAGCGCACTGCTCACACCGGCTTCCGCCGCGTAGTAGGCATCGTTGGTGGTGGCATCGGCCACGTTGGTTATGAGCGTGCCAAGAGAGAGCGTTGTCACAGCAAGGCCGAGAATAAGCAGGAAGACGATCGCAACAACGGCCATCAGCAGCGCCGAACCTTTATTGTTACCAATCAACTTTTTCATCATAATCACTCCTTTTGGCGTTACTTCGCCAGTGACAGAGATGTTTGTATTTGCGTTCCTTTTGTATTCTTAATGCTGATGCTCAGCAATGAAGTTGTACCATTTAAGCTGACCTCAAATTCAGCGATGCGGTAGGCGATGGTGCTGTCATTGCGCATTATTTTGTTATCGCTGAGTTCATAGACGTCGCTTCCAATCGTCAGCACATTGGCGCTCACGCTGATGTCACCCGCATCGGTAAGGCGTGCCTTGTTGGTGATTTCAGACAAAACCTGCCGCAGGCTCTGCTGTTCATCGGCCGATTCGTTTCCCATAGAATAGAGCGTCAGCCCCTGACCGATGAAGCTGTACATGAAGCCGGCCACAACCGCAATCAGCGCAGCCACAAGCACAACCTCAACCAATGTAAAACCATTCTTCTTCATCATGACACCCAATTGTTAATCGTAATATACGCATCTGTCTTTGCAATCAAATCTGACGCAGGCCCATACACACGAGCCGAAACATGTATCAGTGACTCATCGCCGGTAATCACATCGATGTGTTTTCTGATATGCGCTTCATCACCAACCACCGAAACACTCGACGCATTCGCACTGGTGCAGTAAACAACAGTTTTGCAGCCCTGACCGAGTGTGATGGTGGGGTTTGTCCCCGAACTCGGCTTTTTCATCGCATTGATGATCAGAACGCAGTTGCTGCGCGACGCGGTGCCGGTTAAGGCTGTTCCGTCGCAGACAAATGAATAACTCCCGCCCGATACACTCATCGATATCTGGGAGGGGATGGCGTTGTATAGCTGCCATTTGCCATCGGGCAAAACCGCGAGCATTTTTCCGTCCGGCTGCAGCAGCAGCTGTGCGTACACACACGGTGTTGAAAACAGATCGCCGGCGGAGCCATACGGCTTTATATCGGCGGACAAAGAAAAACTGTCCACCGGCTCATTGGATGGCAGGTTGTCCAAAGCCTGCTTATAAGTAGAGTGATAGAGCTGCTCAATATAATCCTGCGCGATATAGTTGGCATTAAGCACATTGCGTGAGGCCACATCCGTCTTAACAGACTGCAGATAAATACCCAGCAGCGGCAGCGCCACGATGCTGAAGATGAAAATGGCCAGTATCACTTCGACCAGCGTATACCCTTTTTGGTTTTTCTTCATCGCATCAGCCCCAAATACCAATCAATCAGCTCATTGCCGAAAAATATACTGGCAACAACGCCCGCCGAGAGAAACGGGCCAAACGGTATGGCATCACCGCGCTTGATGCGCCCCATTGCCATCAACACCACAATCAGCAGCGCACCGCCGATATAACCGATCAGATAAGCGGGTATGACCAGCCGCCAGCCGATGATCAGCCCGCAAAAAGCCATCAGCTTGATGTCGCCGCCGCCCATCGACTCCTTTTTGAACATCAAGTATCCAATCAGCGCGATCAGCAGCAGCGGCAAACCGCCCGCAAAAAAGCCGATCACATAGCTGTGCCAAGGCCCGAACACATCTGTCGTCAGCGATGCGGCAAGCTGCAATGCACCCACGATCAGCCCTGTAATCACCAG
>OBJA01000994.1_pt1 | contig 21443 bp, 18 predicted proteins | sample 1519751 | NCBI WGS metagenome assembly OBJA01 (sample SAMEA3881238, study PRJEB22517) | soil metagenome | biome: lake sediment; feature: soda lake sediment; material: sediment, water from around vicinity | place: India | collected 2013-12-23 | depth 3 m
GCATCTTTTCCTGTATCCAATACAACCCTCAGTGAATTCTTGGTGTTTTGGTGTTTTGGTGGTAAAAAAAAAATTGTCGCAAAGGTGCCCTGTGCCCTGTATTTATCTTGTGGTTGATTGATGAGAATATACAACTTTCCAATTATTATCAATCCTTTCGTAAATAAACGACCATTGAAAATCAGCGGCAATCTCTCTGCCATCATTTATATATGCCCTAGCTACTCCTGAAGCAGTTAACAGAACAATTTTATCGGACAGAACAGAAATCTTTTTTTCCCTGATTGAAATATCCTGGCTACTAATCCCCTGGGCATTGAATTTTACATCATTGATCAAAGTGGAATAATCAGCGTAATACGTACCATTGGAAATAAATCCAGCTCCACGGGTATCGTCAACCCCTGAACTCAATTTATCAAAATTAAGTTTCTCAGCAAAGACAACCATTTTTTGAAAAACAGAATCAACCTGATTTTTTATTGATTCTGTTTGTCTTTGAGAAAGAGTTTGACCATTCGATTGTGAAGTAAAACCAAATGACAGTATAAAAATAATTGAAACGATAACCGGTTTATTCATCACTATATGTTTTTAATATTCCATCAAATGTATTATATCGAAGCATCAACCCTTTGACGGCAGCCTATGGGGGGAAGTAAGCATGCATTTAAGGTTGTACAAGCTCAACTGGTTCAGTTAATTTTAAGGGCAAGTTAAAAAAGATTTACTAAATATATGATGCTTTAAGGCAGAATTTTGAGGACGGCGGGTTCGTTTTTTCAATACTTTTCAGAGAAGGCATAACGGCTGGTGTATTAAGCCTGGCGGCTTAAGTACAATGTTGATATCCGTTACCTGTTGTCTGCCATTTTTTTTATCTCTGCGAATAAATTTTCGGTCTCCGTTTTATTTTTAAAGTTTATAATAATCTTTTCGGAATCCTTTTTTGTAATAATCAAGTAAGGCGGTTTGTCAGAGCTGATCAATAATCGGGTTTTACCAAATTTATCAAGATCGAAGAATCCTTTTTTGACAACTCCTGAACTAAATCCATTTGTCCGGATCTTAATTTCAGGAATTATTTCCGAAAGCTCAACTTTATCAATATCGGAAACCTTTACCTCAAATCCATACATGCCTGATACTTTTACCGTATTATATGAAATGTTGGCCTTTGGGGGTATAAATCCATATGTATAAAGTCCAGTTATAAACGCAGCTACCAGTCCAATGATAATGTAGGTTGGTCTGGATTTTTTTAAGCTGTTTTTATTTTTGTCGAATTTACGTGCATTTATTACCATTAATAACACACCGATCAAAGTTACAATCAGAATCATTGAATCGGCAATTACAGTCCATCCGATCCATTTAAATAGGTAATAGCCGGCTATAATTGAAATTCCAATTATAATCAGACTTTTACGCATATATTCAGATAATCCGGCAATGTCTACATTTTTCTTCTTATCCTCCGGCATCGTATTATATCCGGATATCAAACCGGGAGAAGATTTAACTAAAAATCCGGTTCCTATCATTAAAAGTCCGACGATGATGCTTAAAATTTCCATTATTTTTCTGTTTTGGTTAACGGATCAGATATTACCCGTCGTTTCTGCAAACTAATTATACTGTCATAAATTTAATATAATTTTGGATGTGGAGAAAAGTGGAGAGGAATGTAATATATAGGTGGAACAATGCCGCAGCATTAAGTTAATCCCTGTTCCTGCCTTTGTATTTCAAAAGATAGACCTGTATACTGTTTCCATATTCGACTTTGTTATCGCTGACCGTGTCGGTTTTCATCAGGTCCGATTCGGATAAAACAAGGTCGAGATTTTCTTTATTCAATTCCAGGTTGTTGAACTGAACAGCGCAAAAAATTTCTCCGGGCTGTAAGAATTCAGTGGGTTGCTGGTGTTGCTGTATTTCCTTGAATGCGTCAACGTTCGACATTTCTGCCTTAAGCCAGTGATGTACCAGGCCCGAGTTTCCGTTGTATTCAACCATTGGCCCTGCTGTAATTTCAGAAATGTGCAGGATTTTTCTGATTTCGGGGTAGGTAGCGGCAATGTATTCAACAGTTTGTTTATAAGGCCCGTAGGAAAAGTAATAAGTGGATATTGAAATCCGGATTCCCAGAAATATGACGACAAATACAAGAAGCATTCTCATCCATTTTATTTTCAGCTGGATAAAAAAGATTGCAGGTGGAACGGCAAGCATAGTAACTATGGCCATAACATACCGGGAAAATAAAATGGGTTGTGAGACCAGGGAAACTATTGTAACAATAAGCAATGTTCCTAAAAATACCGACATCGACAGCCACATGGCTACGCGATATTCAGCAAGCGGTTTTGTAAAGCTTTTAAATAAGGCATATACGATAAGGATGTATATTAAAACAATCAGAATAGTGGAATAACCTGTTGTCCAGAATTGCTCGGTAAACGGAACAGTAAAACATGGAAGTATAGTCTGAAGGCTGACAGGGGAAGCCCAAAAAGCATGTTGGACTTTTCTCACCTGAATAATAAATATATAGAGCCAGGGAAGATACAGTGCAGCTGCAAACAGGAGTGACAGTAAATGATGAATCCAATTTCTGTTTTTATTCAGGATCAGGTAAATAAAAACAAACATATTTGCCAAAATTGCAGCAACCATACTGTAATAGTGGATATACATGGCCACTATAGTAAAAATAAAAAGGAGAGTTAAATCAAGAATTTTCCCAGTTTTTATATAAATACAGGCGTATATAAATACGCCGGTTATTGAAAAAGCGGCCCATGTGTACATTCGGGCCTGATGCGAATATGCTGCCAGCATTGGGATGGAAATGAGCATTAAGCAGAAATAAATCGCCCCTTGTTTGCCAAAAACACGCTGACCTGCACAATATCCAAGTACCAGGGTTGATAAAACCCCAAGCACTGAAAATAATCGTAACGTTAACGGGCTTAAACCAAAAATAGCAGTAAAATATTTTAATCCCAGGTAATACAGGGGAGGGTGTAAATCGTTTTTAAGTTTGGTAAATAAGTCGGTGAATGAACCTTCCAGCATTGATTTGGTATATATTTCGTCGCTCCACAAATCACTAAACCCCAAATTGAACAAGTAGAAAACTCCGGCAGAAACAAAAATCAGTGAGAATAATACCAATTTATTCCCGGATAGCATATTCAAATATTTTTTCATATTAACCTTCTGAAAATACATGAGTTCGTCACACCAAGAAATTACCCTATCAAAAGTATAAATTTAATACGACAGTTATTTTCCAAATTGACTAAATTCTGATTGCTGGTTAGGCTAAAATAAAAATTACTACTCTTTAAGGTTTAAATAGTTGCAAATTTTGTGAGTTTATGGTATAAGAGATTCGTTCCCCGGATTATTTCTGCTGTTTGAGGTCAGCAAGTATAAAATTGACAAAAGCTGAAAAACGTATGTAGGAGACATGGACTTTTTTGCCCTATAAACTCTTTTTCAGATAAATCATATCAACAAGTTGAATGTCTCCCTCGAACATAGGATGGTCATAATTGTCTGTAAAAAAATTCTTCACCCGGCCAGATTCTTCGAATCCGCAACTTTTATAAAAAGACAAAATTGCCGGCGCATCGCCTGTCCCCACAAGCATGGTTTTGAAGGTGTTTTTGTAGTAATCAGAAATGAAATTTATCAACGATCTTCCGTACCCTTTACCCTGATATTTCCTGTATGTTGCTATGTTTTTCAACTCACAGGTTTCGCTGTTTATTGGCACTACAACGCAAACACTTTTCAGATCATTGTCATATAAAGCAAACAGGTCTCCACCAGGCAAATATTTGTCAATCATATTTTCCTGCTCGTCAGCCAACAACAATAGGTCGAGGAACTGCTTCTTATTATCAGTAATCTTTTCGATCCGCATCGCAATTCAGTTGTTACAGTTAGGCCAAATATTTTCAGTTTTCATTCCTGTTATTTACCCCATGCCCTTTGCGCTGTGTCAAAATACCCGACATCAATTTCAACTGGTTACAAATTAAAGTCCGCTTACTTCCATTGCTATTGTTGTTTCAAATCTGGTTTTGTGAGCGACCAGTGTGTGTGGATGATTTTCCATGAGCCGTCGGGCTCTTTGCGATATACTTCGGTCGTATTCCACATCACTTGCCGGCCGTCCTCTTTTGAGCGGAAATTAAATGTAAGAACAGCCATGTTATCTAAGGCTTGTACCTTTGGATCAATCATTTCCCATTCAGCTACCTGAAAGGTTCCCTGCCACGGCTCATACATCGTTTTTAATTTATCCAGGCCATCCAGCCGTTTTTCAATAACTGGATCAAAGTAAACTACATCCTCAGCCGATAAATCAATAAAACCGGTAAGATCGCCCTTGCTCCATTTATCAAAGGCTTGCATTTCAAGACGTATGATCTCTTTTGCAATTACGGCATGTTCCCGGGCATAAACCAAAGCGTTTGTCATAATATAAAAATTACTGATTGTCAAATATAGTTATGAATATATTTCATTTGTTCAGATTAAATTATAAATTTCTTTTTAAGACTGCTCAATTTTTATATATATCAAAGATTTTTCAGCCCGGATTTATTTGGTGGGCTTGATTTTCACGTAAAGGCGCAAGGTCATATCCCTCACGCAAAGGCGCAAAGACGCTAAGCCAAACCTTATTCCGGCCCCCTGCTCTGTGCTCCATGCCCTTACGCAAAGGCGTAAAGGCGCAAAGTCATATCCCTCACGCAAAGGCGCTCAAAGACTCTAAGCCAAACCTCTTCCAGGCTTCCGGCTCTGTGCCCGGGGGGTTGCTTTAATTGTAAGAGAAATAAAACAACCTATGTTGCTTTTTGGGCCCGTATATCAAACGGGTTTTAATCCGCCATGTTTCATTTATACAGGGCCGTTCCAATTTAATTTTTGTGTAACAGGTGTTTTTTTCATTGAAGCAGATTTTTACAGAGGCTTTTTTCTGACGGTTCTTTAGTTTTGTAATGATCCCGCTGACGGGTGGTGCAACTCCGAAGAATTGCTCCTGGAATTCAACGGTTCCCTTGGTGTAGAGGAAATAACCTGCCTCTCCGGATAAAACATAACTGTCGGTTTGGATTCCACCATAATCAGTGATATACTTAGATACTACAGAATCGTTTAATACAACACTTACTATTGATGTTTCAGATGTTTTGGCTGATACAATTGCTGAAAACAGGATAATGCCAAATGTAAATATAAATTTCACAGTTAATAATTTAAGTTCGGTTGTAGGACGGATGCCACAGTTAATATGTTACATTTTAAATGCCCCGTCCTGCCTTTACCCGGTGCACCGCGACCGTTGACTCATTTAATTGATTATACCCAGATTGTAAAAGGATACCGGTATAACTATACGCGATTTTATTGGATTTCCTTTGTGAATTGCAGGTTTGAAATCATCCAGGATATCAATCACCCGTAAAGCTTCCCGTGTAAAGTTATTCCCGGGACTTTTCAGTACATTTTTACTTTCAATCAAACCATTTTCATCAATAATTAATTCAACCAGGACCGAACCTCCCATATTATTTATCATTTCGGCAATGGGGTAACGTATATTTGTTGCAATATCGCGCCTCAACCTTGTTATTCCACCCAGGTATCGGGGTGAAATTTGTTCTGTGAATATTATTGAGTCACCCATTATACCAACACCATCAATTGTTCCCCATTCGGGTAAATTTTTTAACCAGGGGTATTCATCCTGAGAAACATTTCCGGTATAGTAAAATTGTTCTGTGGCAAAAGTCCTGTACGGGATTAACAGGTTATTTGCAACCGCCTTCCGGCCTTCAAGGGATAAGGACCTGGCATACGATTCCTGATAAATACCCTGTTTATATAAATCATAAGCTACAAGCGACTTTCCGTTGACGATTTTCCACTTACCCTGCTTTTTATTGTTTTTATAAGTGCCTATGATTTTCGTATTATAAGAATCTTTATCAATCTGAACATCCATTAACCATTCAAATTTTTTCGCCCTGATGCAATTATTTCCTGCCGGGTCGAAATACCCGGTAATTTCGAAATCACCGTCACTGAAACAGATTGACTGCATTAAACGACCATCCTGATAATACCAGTTCCAGATACTGTCGGGATTACCATTGACAAAGTTTCCCTCACAATACAATTGTCCATCGTCGTAGCTGTATTGAAACATTCCGGATTTGCTGTTGTTCCTGTAGCTTCCTTTACCAATATGGATGTGAGTGACCGTATAATCATTAAATGTCCCTGTAAAATTGGAGGCAATCGTATCGAAACTGCATTCCCTGTAATAACTTGCATTTTCCTCCTGGGTAATCTCCCAATTATTGCTATAAAATATTGTGCTCTTTATTTGAGCATCAACATCATCGATCACGCAAAGGCTAAAAAGTGCCAGAATATAAACCTTGAAAAATGAAAATCGCTGCATCATAATTTGATTTTTAGGGCTGATTCATTATTTTGCTCATATATTTTATCTGCCAACGCTGCCGGGGGAGGGGTACCCATGGCCGGTGCCGGTAATCCGCCGTTTTAAACCAGGATGGCAGAATGTGAAATCACCAAAGCATTTCTTTTTGCTGTTGCATGGCAGTATACACACAGCCACAGCAGCTGAATCGTATGCTTCATATTTGTCGGGCCGGTACAACGTTTCATTTTTTTCAGTTTCATGTTCCCTATTATAATCCAGCCCCCCAGCAAGAAGAGGATCACAGAGGTAAATAATGGCACAGCCCACATTTTTTCCAATTCAACATTCAGTGTAATCAGTAATGTTCCAACCGATATTATTACAGCCGAAATGGCGTATGCTGTATTGTCATAAAACCAGGCGAAAGGAAATAAATGAGCGCCTGTAATAATAGCGTACGCCATAATAAAATAATCGGGAAATCTGATCAGTATAAAAATTAAAAAAGGAAAGTAAATCAGTTGAGCAAAATTTAACCAAAGCCCAAGCGGCTGTAAGGGATTATCTTTTACTTTCCAGTTTGTTGCAAAGACTTTGGATAATCCAAAAGCAAGAGGAAGCATAATTGCTCCAATCATAAAAGTGAATATGCTTCTGCTGTACGAAGGGTATTCTAAAGTCCAGATAAATGCTATTGCCAGCCATAATATACCGGCAGACAGAATAAAATCAATTCCATTTTTTGCCTGAAACTGAATTTCCTTTTTCAGTTTTACCAAACTCTTCTGTTCCATAAATCGAAAGTATACCAGGTTAATCTTCTACTTTATTCGCTTTTAAATCCAAATTGCCGGATTTTACGTTTTCATATCAATGCCAAACGTTTTCAACTAATTTTTCGTTTCATCAATAAATCGGTTTGTTCGCTGTTGCCAAGCCTGAAAATATGTTTATCAAAGGCGATAAATCCATTTTTTTCGTAAAACCTAAGGGCTCTGAAGTTTTTTTCCCAAACACCCAGCCACATGTAATCAAGGTTATTTTGCCGGGCAATGCACAGTGCCTTTTCATAGAGTTGTTGTCCGACTGATTTACCATGAAACTCTTTCAATACATAAATCCGTTCAATTTCAAGCGCCTTTTTATCCTTTAGTTCAGTTTGTGATTGTCCGAAATTAATCTTTAAATATCCAATCCGTTTTCCTTCAAGTTCGGCAAAATAAAATTCGGATTCTTCGTCGGTGAGTTGAGCTTTAAGTTTTTGGGTCGAGAATTGGCTTTTTAAATAGTTGGTTATGTTTTCCTTGCTGTTCATTGAAGAAAAAGTTTGTGCAAAAGTTTGTTCTGCAATCTCTTTTAGGGCATCAACATCATTTAGGTATATTTTTCTGATCTCCATACGAATTTTGCAGGTGCAATATAAAAAAGAATATTAAGTAGCGGATGCAGGGGATTCGGTCAACTGAACCGATGGAGTGGGCGCTCCCTGTCGTCGCCTGCCTGATAATGGGCTATTGGGTTTATTTCCGGTTTGTTTTTATTCTATCCGGGTCGTTGTATTCAACCGGTACAACCACTTCTCCCTTAGAATTGATAAAACCAAACTTATTGTCCTTTTGAACCAGCGCCCAGGCAATTCCGTGGGTTCCGAATTTTTCGATGTTGTCGTATTCAGCCGGAACAACAACATCTCCCTTAGAATTGATAAAACCAAACTTATTGTCCTTTTGAACCAGCGCCCAGGCAATTCCGTGGGTTCCGAATTTTTCGATGTTGTCGTATTCAGCCGGAACAACAACATCTCCCTTAGAATTGATAAAACCAAACTTATTGTCCTTTTGAACCAGCGCCCAGGCAATTCCGTGGGTTCCGAATTTTTCGATGTTGTCGTATTCAGCCGGAACAACAACATCTCCCTTAGAATTGATAAAACCAAACTTATTGTCCTTTTGAACCAGCGCCCAGGCAATTCCATGGGTTCCGAATTTCCCGATGTTGTCGTATTCAGCCGGTACCACTGCTTTTCCTTTGGAATCAATGAATCCAAACTTATTGTCCTTTTGAACAAGCGCCCAGGCGATTCCATGGGTTCCGAATTCTCCAATGTTATCGTATCCGGCTGTTTGAGAGCTGGAAAAATTTATAAATAAAATGTGGATGAGTACTGTTAGTATAAATTTTCGCATTAATATGATTTTTAAAAGTGTCTAAAAAAATGACAAAAGAAAGTATTGCTTAGTATGTCAGTTTCTTCATTCATTTGATTAACTAATTTCAGTTGAATAAATTGACAAGTACAGTTGTCTGTTTTGAAGTTCGAAAACCATCTGGATCTGTTATAATTTTAGGTGCAAGATAAAAAAGTATCAGTAAACATATGATGATTTGGAGCAGAATTTTGCCTGCGGGTGGTTTTATATTCCTTGTTATTTTCAGTATGGACAAACAATACTTTATTTAAGATCAGGTCTTGCTCCACAACAACGCTGGCATTCATTAAGTGTTTCACACGGAGGAGGGATACATTCATTCCTGCACCATGCCTTTTATCAGTAATCAGCGGTATGCAAGCCGCTGCACCCGGGGAGGACAAGTAGATGGTGACTCTGCTGACATCACAGAAAATTGCGACATCAAATGTAATTGATACTTAAATCAATGTTAATCAACATGTAACATTTTTGGTGTTGCTTCGCAATAAATTTATTAATGCCAGCAATTTAAAAATTTGTAACAATGAAAAGATTTATTTTGATTTTGTTGATGTCGCTTTTATTTGGAGCGGCTATTTTTTATTCCTGCCAGGACGACACAGAAGGTGTAATTCCCGATGCGCCTGCAGTAACGGCTCCTTCTTCTGCAACAAGCGTAGGGCCGGGAGGGTCGGTTGATGTTTCCTTTACTGTGAATGTTCCCGGGGGGTATGCATCATCCAATATAGCGGCGCAGGGCGGAAATGCGACGATTACAGATGAACCCGCTGCAGGAGCCACTTCGGGTAATGTAGTGATCCGCTTTACAGCGGGGCAGGCCGGAGGTGCCGCTTCAGTCACGCTCACCGTTATTGACAGGAATCAGAAGTCGGACAATGCCACAGCAGTTTTGTCGGTTGATGCTGAGGAAACTCAAATAGTGGTGAGCCAAAACATTAGTGACGACACTACCTGGGAATCCGGTAAGGTTGTTATTCTGGGAGGACGCATAACGGTTTTAGCCGGAGTAACCCTGACAATAGAGCCGGGTGTGATTGTTAAAGGGCAGGCAGGTACCGGTCCCAATGCAACGGCCCTGATCGTTGCCCGCGGTGGAAAGCTGATGGCAGAAGGCACTGCTGACGCGCCCATCATTTTTACTTCTGTTGCCGATGAAATTATGCCGGGCGAGATTGCCAGCCCTAACCTTGATCCGGATATAGATGGCCTGTGGGGAGGGGTGATCGTTTTGGGGAAAGCTCCCATATCTGCCCCGGGAGATGCAGCATCTTTTCAGATTGAAGGCATTCCCCCTTCCGATACGAATGGTTTGTATGGTGGCGACGATCCCAACGATAATTCAGGTGTCCTAAAGTACATATCCATCCGGCATGGAGGTTCCAATATTGGCGAAGGCAACGAAATTAACGGTCTTACCCTTGGAGGGGTAGGAATGGGAACGGTTATCGAAAATGTTGAAGTGGTAGCTAACCAGGACGATGGGATTGAATGGTTTGGCGGCACCGTTAATGTGAAAAATGCCCTTATCTGGAACCCCGGCGACGATGCCCTTGATACCGACCAGGCCTGGGCAGGCTCAGTTGATAATTTTGTTCTGATCTGCGGCCCCAAAACCGATCATGCCCTTGAAATTGACGGACCTGAAGGTTCCTATCAGGCTGCCCATTTACTAAAAAACGGATCGGTAAAAGGACATTCTGCCTCCGAGTTGGGTGATTTCCGGGATGGGGCCCGGGGAACCTTTGAAAACATCTATTTTTTCAACTTCCCCGATCCTGCTGTCGGTGGCCGTGGTGATTTTGCCCTCAGCGGTGATAAAACCTTAACCAATTTCAATGATGGATATCTTGTGTTCAATGACCTGCAAATCACTTTGACCAGTGGTGTTTTACTCCCCTCTGTTTTTAATGACGGAACCGATGCACATGCAACAGGTGTTGAGCGTGGGGCTAATACAGTGGGAGCCGATGTTTCCAAATTTGAAAACTGGACGTGGGCCTCTGTTGCAGGCGAATTAGCCGGATTCCAGCAATAGTTTTAGGTACAACAAAACAAATAGTAGCAGACTCACAGGCAATAAGGCCTGTGGGTTTTGGTATTTTCAAAAATGAAATATAAAAAACGATTATGCAAGGAACAAGATTTGCCTCCACTCTGTTGTTTTTAATTTCGTCGACATGGGCGGCGGGACAAAACGGATTGATAAGAGGCACTGTATACGATGGAAAGACCGGAGAGACATTACCCGGAGTAACCATTTATATAGAGGGAACAACGGCAGGTACCTCTACCGATCCGGATGGTAAATTCAATTTAAGTATTAACCCTGGGACTTACCAGATGAGGGTATCTTATATCTCTTACGAAACCATTTATGTGAACGATGTTGTTGTTGGGGCAGATCAGCCTGTGCTGTTTGATAACCTTCAACTGAATGAGGCAACAGTCCATCTGGGGGAAGCTGTAGTGACCGTTAACTATATCCGGAATACTGAGACAGCGATGACAGCCATAAAGCGGCAATCGGCCAATTTATTGGATGGCATATCATCAGTGGGGTTCAGAAAAACAGGCGACTCCGATGCTGCCACCTCAATGAAACGGGTTCCGGGTGTATCGACAGAAGGCGGGAAATATATTTATGTTAGGGGTTTGGGAGATCGCTACACCAAAACAATTCTAAATGGGATTGACATTCCCGGCCTTGACCCCGATCGAAACACTTTGCAGATGGATATATTCCCGACCCATGTGATCGACAATATACTTGTTCATAAGTCGTTTACAGCAGAACTTCCGGCCGATTTTACCGGCGGTGTCATCGATATCACGCTGAAAGATTTCCCTGAAGAAAAGCAGGGTAATGTTTCTTTGGGCATGGGGTATAATCCAAATTATCACTTCAACCCCGATTATCTTAGCTATGAAGGAGGTAAAACTGATTTTCTTGGTTTCGATGACGGGACACGCAAGATTCCGGCAACCTCCGATATCCCGTTTTTCACAGAAGTTGTTGGTAATCCCGGGGGTGAAAGAGGCACACGATACCGGAAAATTTTAGAAAGCTTTAATCCTGCTATGGCGGCCACAATGCAAAAGAGCTTTATGGATTACAGTTTTGGTATGTCATTTGGAAACCAATTTGCACGCCCTGAAGTGACCCTGGGATATAATGTTGCTTTATCGTATAAAAACGAGACTGAATTTTATAAAAATGCTGAATATGGCCGTTATGGTCTTGCCGATCCTGCTGTTTATGAGATGGAAGCAAGGGAATTGAGAAAGGGTAACTATGGGGCAAATAATGTTCTTGTTAGCGGGCTGGCAGGTTTTTCCTTAAAAACATTCCGTTCGAAATTCGGCTTTACTGTTCTTCACCTGCAAAGCGGGGAATCGAAAGCAGGTGTTTTTGATTATACCGGCTCCGACAAAGGTTCCAATTTTGAAGCATTACAGCATAACCTGGACTATAGTCAGCGTTCGCTGACCAACCTGCTTATCGATGGGAAACACCGGTTTGGCCAGGTATGGAACATCGAATGGAAACTATCGCCTACCTTTTCAGGGATTAACGATCCTGATTCGCGCTTTACCCGGTATGAAGTCAGAAATAATGGGGCTACGTATGCCATTGGCACAGAAGTAGGCTTTCCTGAAAGAATATGGCGCGAATTGACTGAGATAAATGCAGCAGGTTTGTTTCATGCTGCAAGGGATTTTAAATTTCGGCAACGACAGGCAAAACTTAAATTTGGAGCCGCTTATACCTATAAAGAGCGGGATTTTATGATCCGGAAATTTCTACTTAACATCCGGGGCAATGTGCCGTTAACAGGCAATCCGGATGAGCTTTTAGATCCTGAAAATTTATGGCCTTATAAAGGCCGGGTTGGTGCAGGAACCACTTTTGAGACTGATTTTTTTCCCGGGAATTCAAACCGGTTTAATGCCTATGTTAATTCGGTTGCCGGTTATATCTCTACAGTCCTGAATTTAACTGAAAACATAAAGGCAGATTTAGGAATTCGTGTCGAAAACTATATTCTTCGTTATTCCGGTCAGAACCAGTATGGGGATAAAGTGCTGGGCAATGAAAAAGTTTTGGATGACTTAGGGTTTTTCCCCAGCATAAACATTATCAGCAGCCTTACAGAGAAACAGAATCTGAGGGTGTCGTATTCAAATACCATTGCACGTCCTTCGTTTAAGGAACTCTCGTTTGCCGAGATATTTGATCCGTTGAGTGACCGGACATTCATAGGAGGGTTATTTCATGATGTTGATGAGGTTGCCGGCATTGAATACTGGGACGGGAATTTAAAAAGTACACGCATCCACAACTTTGATGTACGCTGGGAGTTGTATGAACAAAGAGGGCAGATGATATCGGTTAGCGGGTTCTATAAGAAGTTTTTAAATCCCATTGAGTTGGTGCAATACTTTACCCAGACCGGTGCTTTTCAGCCACGCAATGTTGGAGATGGCGATGTATATGGAGTAGAAACAGAATTCCGGTTGAATATGGGGTTTCTGAGTGAAACCTTAAAAAACATGAACCTGTCGTCAAACGTAACGATTGCCAGGTCACGCATTACGTTAAGCAAAACAGAGTATGATTCAAGGGTGAGAAATGCACGGGAAGGGCAACCGATTGGCAATTATCGAGACATGGCTGGCCAGGCGCCTTTCATAATTAACAGCGGCCTCTCTTACGATGGAGGTGAAAATGGATTTTGGAAGGGACTGGGAGTTGGATTGTATTATAACATTCATGGACCTACGCTTCAATATGTTGGTATTTCCGACATACCCGATATCTATGTCATGCCATTTAACAGCCTGAACTTAAATGCTCATAAAACCATTGGGAGAAATGGCCATTTTCAGCTGGGACTCAAAGTCGACAATCTGTTAAACGATAAAAAGGAGTCGGTGTTCAGGTCGTTTGGGGCAAGCGACAGGTATTTTGAAAGGCTGAGCCCCGGAACTTCCTTTCAGTTGAAAGTAGCTTACTCCTTTTAAAATCAAATCTTAAAATGTAATATAATGATATACTATTTGTTCATTACAGGAATCGTTTTCCTGATTTTCACAAGTGTACAGGCTCAGGAAATAGAAGAAGTCGATACAAAAAAAACCGGTCCCCGCAATCACGGGAACCGGCCTATTGATGTTTTGAAAAATCTCCTTAACTATGATTTATTCCCATCCCGGGTTTTGTTTCATGTTCGGATTAATAGAAGTTACGCTGTAGGGATAGGGGAACCACTCATGTTTCCCTGCCTTGAAACCTACAGTTTTGCCTGCGTTAGGTTCTGAGTAAGTTAAATATCCCCTGTGAGCAGGTTCGTTTAAAGTAAAGAATGCATCTTTAAGAGATGGAATATTTTTTCCAGCATTCTTTGCTTTCTCAAATTCTCCCCAACGTTTCATATCCACCCAACGTGAACCTTCCATCCACAATTCATAGTTTCTTTCACGTTTCACATCCTCCAGCGTCAATGATGTGCTTACATAATCGGATCCTGCACGTTGCTGTACCATCTGCAGATACTGAAGGCCATCGTTGTCGTTTGTCAGCGCGCATGCTTCGGCGTACATAAGCAGTACATCGGCATAACGGGTAATTATGAAGTTGTTGAACCGGTACCAGTTGGTTGAGCGGTCTTCAGGAGTCACGATGTGCTTTCTTTGAAGGTAATTGCTTTGTCCGTAAAGGCCATCGATATTTACGATACCTCTTTGCGGATCTGCAAGTTTTTGCTCGCGGGTCTTGCTGTTGATATCACCTCCATCGCTGGGCCACTCAAGTTCGGTAATAAACTCATCATAAGAAACCATTGTAGCTTTGCGACGGTAAGAATCACCGTCATTGGCTGCGAATTCATTTGCAAAATTCTGTTCAATAGCCAAACCACCCCATCCCTGGTCGGCCTGCATTTTAGGACTGGCTGCAAGACGGGAAGTTCTCCATCCCCAAAGGTTCATTTCCATCCATGTTGAACGCTGGATTTTTCCACCCCAGTCGCCAATGCTGGCAATGTTAATAAGGTTCAATTCCATTACTTTCTCTTCGTTGCCGTCACCCGAAAGATGGAAGAGTTCGCCAAAGCGTTCTCCGGGAACAAGCTGGTACTTACCTGAAGAGATTACTTTTTTAAGCGCTGTTTTAGCACCGGCATTGTCGCCTGCGTTAAGAAGCGCCTTGCCTTGAACGGTCCATGCAAAACCTTTGGTAACTTTAACGGCACCATCCTTGTCATTAGGGCTTTGACGCTCGTCAAGAAAGTTTACTGACTCTTCACACTCTTTCGCACACCACTTGAGAAGTGCTTCGTGCCCTGCTTCATAGTTGGTAGGTTTATCAGAGCCCGTAAGAACGTGGTCGATAAGCGGTGGGTTGCCCCATGCCAATGCGGCCATCATATGACACCATGCACGGATTACCCTTGCCTCGGATATACAACGGTCTTTTATTGCGCTTTCACCGTATGAAAAATTGTCGATCACGAGGTTGGCGTGATATATGGTGAAATAGAAACGGTTGTATGCGTTCCGAATAACTTCGTTTTGCGTATCAAAACGGTATTCGTTGATGCTTGCAAACTGATCGTTGTCGCCATAATATTCCCCTGCAGCGAGTACATTATCGGCAAGGTAATTAAAAAGAATGTTGTAGGGTACATAGATGCCGGAATTACCTCCGATATTTGTAATGAAGTTGTGGTATGCATTATTAAGGGCAGAGAGTGCATCTTCATCCGTTTCATAAAACGAATCGATGCTTACGACCCCTTTCTGAGGTATTTCAAGTTTATCCTCACTACAAGCAGAGAATAAGGTAACTGCAATGAATAGCAAGGGAAAAATATATTTTTTCATGTTGTTTATGTATTTAAATTAGAATGTAATATTTAATCCAAATGTAACCTTCTTGGATTGAGGATAGGTACCGTTGTCATAACCTCCTCCAGAAGCGCTGGTAGTAGTAGCTGTCTCAGGATCAGCTCCGGGATACCTTGTAAAGGTGAAATAGTCGTCGAGTGAAACATAGCCTCTCAATTTTGTGATGAGAATCTTGTTTGTAAAATTCGAAGGAAGAGTATAACCTAACTGGAGCTGCTTGATTTTGAAATAAGCGCCATTAAACATAGCAGCTGAAGAACCCCAGAAGCTCCAGTCGTTAACTACATCCTTGGGATCGGGCATCGAAGCAGTTTTATTTTCCGGTGTCCAGGCATTATCATAGAAATACCTGAGTGAATTACGCATAGGAGTATCCGCACGGTAGAGTACTGTGAAGATATCGTTACCTCCTACACCAGCACCAAACACGTTTAAATCCAACCCTTTGTAAGCAAGGTTGATGTTAATACCGTATGTGTAATCCGGAATTGATTTTCCAATATAGGTCATATCAGCATCCGATATATTCCCATCTCCACTCACATCTTTAATTATAGCCTCTCCGGTTTCCGGATTAACTCCTTCATACACGTAACCCCTGAAGTACCATATCGGATAACCCACCTCGAAAGCTGAGTGAATTGGGTTGTTAGTCCCGGATACACCACCAGTAGAACCAGTAAGGCGGGAGATCGAAGGATCGAGGTAAGTAACCTCATTGTGAAGTGTAGAGAAGTTACCGCTGATAGAGTAGCTGAAATCACGACCAATCTGATTTCTCCATGTTAATTCGAACTCCAAGCCACTGTTGAGAACCGAACCTGCATTGACTGTTGTTGATGAAACACCAATTTCCGGAACAGGGTTGATGCTCACAAGAAGGTCTTTTGTTTTCTTCTCAAAATAGTCGGCAGTAAGAGAGAGTTTGTTTTTGAAGAATCTCATATCCACTCCGGCGCCAATCTGTTCCGAAGTTTCCCATTTGAGGTTAGGGTTAGCCAGTCCTGAAGGTCTGGAACCGTACGAAGGAGCAGGATCAAGTACTCCGTACTGGTACCATGAGGTATTGTAGGCGATTGTAGTGCTGTACTGGTAATTGTTAAGCACGTTTATATTTCCGTTTTGTCCCCATGAGCCACGGAATCTCAGGAAAGAAAGGGTACCCTGACTTACGATGTTCTCAAAGAAACTTTCGTTACTCACAGTCCAGCCGGCAGAGAATGACGGGAAATAACCCCACCTGTTTTGTTTTGACAATTTAGATGAATCGAATGCATCGGCACGGAAGTTTGCCTGAATGTTGTACCTGTTGCCGTAAGAGTAGACTGCGCGTCCAAAGTACGACAACTGAGTGGATTTACTTGGTGAATTGCCAAAACTTCTTACCGTCAGTTCTTTACCATCAACCATATTACTTTTTACATAATTGAGGTAACGGAAGTTCGGCTCATATCCAGTCAAAATATCGGGTCCCTGGGCACTGCCGTTCACGTTATCGGAATTATTTTCGGTATACGACATACCAGCCATAGCAGTGAAGCTATGTTTATTTACAGTAAGGTTGTAATTGGCAAAATTTTCCCACTGGTAGTAATTGCTTGTATTTGCTGCAGCTGAGATGTTGTAATCCTCTGACTTAGCCTGAGGTGTAGCAAAATAAGGCGTACTGAAGCTGTGAGAGTTGCTCTGTGCCACCCGGTATCCAAAACGGGATGTAATAACAAGGCCTTTAACAGGTTTTAAGTTTCCATACATCACACCACGCAGGTTGATTCCTTTGTTTTCAGAGTCAACACGGTCTCTTTGAAGCAGCGGGTTGCCGCTGTCATCGGTGATGTATTTTGAAGTAGCATAATAAAGGCCATTTTCAGGATTTATGAGGATATTTTTACCTTGGTCATAAGCCTGCTTCATTGTTGGAGCGAACTGATCAGGGCTGGAATAGTACACAGGTGTCAACGGGTCGATTGTCAGAACTGAGTTCATAAGTGAACCGTACTGTGACATCTGGGAAACCGATTGGGTATACCAGCTCTCGATGGAGTTGTTTGTACCTACCTGAAACCATGATTTAACGTTGTAATCGGCATTGATCTGAGCCGAGAGACGTTCGTAAACATCTTTTTGACCCCTTACGATACCATCGTTGTTGATATAGTTGATGGAAGTAAAGAAGTTTCCATCCCTGTTTCCTCCCTGGAATGTGAGGGTGTGTTTCTTGCTCCACGAAGGTGCAAATACTGCATCAAACCAGTCGGTATCGGTACCGTCATAGCCGTTTGCCTGCAGCTGGGATTCGATAGGAAGTCCTGACATTTTCTTGTAGTTGATAAAATCCTGAGCCCTGAAGATTTCAGGAACACGCGCCAGGCTCTGGTTGGAGTAGCTCATATCGTAATTAATGCTGCCGCCACCCCCGCGGGTAGCACCCGATTTGGTTGTAATCAGAATAACACCGTTACCTGCCTGGGCACCATAGATCGCTGCAGAAGCAGCATCCTTTAATACTTCAACTGCTTCAATCATTGAAGGATCAAGGTACTGGATGTTGTCTACCTTCAATCCATCAACAATCAGAAGCGGGCCGATATTACCTGAGTTGGAAGAATAACCACGTACGCGGATGGTTGCACCCTGGCCGGGGGCACCCGAATTTGACAGAACCTGTACTCCGGAAGCCTTGCCTTGAAGAGCAGCTGCTGCATCGGGAGTGGCTAAATTCTGGAGAGCTTCTGAACGAACCGACGCTACAGCACCGGTAACGTCACTCTTCTTCATGGTACCATACCCTACAACAATCACTTCGTCAAGTTCAGAGGTAACTGTTTGCATTGTAACATTGATTGTACTACGGCCGGCAATAGCAATTTCCTGCGTTTCCATTCCTACAAAGGAAAAGGTAAGTGTTCCCCTTGGGTCCGGAACAGTGATTGAGTATTGTCCGTTTGCATTGGTTATGGTTCCTTGCGAAGTACCCTTTAAAACTACGGTTACTCCGGGCATCGGAAAACCAGTCTCATCCTGTATTGTGCCGTTCACTGTCAGTGACTGTGCAAAACTCAGGAACGAGAAAAACAACATGGGCAGCATGATAAGTGCCACCTTCAGAAATCGATGTTTTTTCATTAATTTGATTTTTTATTAGTTAATAAATTATTGGGAAAAGAATACTGAGTTAATGTCTGTAAGCTTGTTGTCTTTTTTCCTAAAGAATTTTAATCGTTAAATTGATGTTTAAATAATAAAATTATGAGTAGTAGTTTATTCAGAGTTCATTTTAAAACCATTTGGAACGGAGTGCGGTTATTTTTCTCCCATAGAAGCGTCATTAAAAAATGCTCGAAGTGATTTTTTAACTTTTCTAAAGGTCAGTACTGAAAACCGTTCTTAATTGCTTATAGATTTATAAGCTTGATTTATAAATAGTTATGAATCTGAAAATTGCACTGTTATAAGAAGCACGACCGGCAAATGCGGAGTGTTATTAGAAGATCGTTTTATCATATCTATAGTTTTAGTTTAAATTGACAGCGTAAAGTAATAAGGATTTTTTAAAACAAAAGATGTTTTACAACAGTTTTTTTGAAGGCGGCTTCAATCGGGGTGCTGCTTTTCATCCAATCGATTATCCGTAAGGGAATTGATTGTATGGTGGATTTTATCAAGAATCAAATTACTGTTTTCAAAGCCCGGATCAGCAGAATTTTCAGAAAGAGCACGCCACTCCGATTTACTTACCTCCATCAGAATTTCATCGGAATGACCCGAATCAAGCCAGGTTAAAAACTCTGACAATTCTGCTTCGCTACAAGCATTATTCAGGTATTTTATAACAATTTCTTTGTTCATTTAATCTTTATAAATACCATCGAAAACAGATAAATCGCCATCTTTAATTTGTTTCTGATCGTTGTTTAATTTTATAGGTAAATAAAATAACGGGTGAATATAAAAGGTTTGTTTTAAAAAAAATGAGCTTATTTGGAGACTTGAAATTTTCATGAAATTTGGAGGTGTTTTAAATTAAATAATTAATAAAAATATAATATAAGGAATTTGCTTTTATAAGTCATAATCCTTATCATAACGCGCGAGTCATTGGTTTATACCTCTTTATTGTTCATAATATCAAATAATACTAAATGCACAAATGGCTGGTATTTACAAAAGATTTCAATTTTTCAAAAATCAGAAAATTGAAATTGCACATCAGCAAATCAGACCCCTGGTTACGTTAAAAAATTTGTCAATTTTTTGTAGGTTGAGTGGTGCTTGAAATAACCGATTTTTAGAAAATGCAGGCATGAAAAATTTACAAAAAAACCGCCCTGAAACGAATTTCAGGACGGTTATTTAAATTACAGAATATACAATTATTATCTTGGCATATTCGGGTTTCTATCCAGTTCCTGTTGCGGAATAGGAAGAATAAGCGACTGCCAGCCTGTCCAGCCCGGTTTGCCTTTTACAAAACCGGCACCTTTTTCCCAGCGTTTCAGGTCTTCGCGTCTCCAGGCTTCTCCATAACCTTCAACATAACGTTCGTGTTCGATTGCCTGCATTAAGGTCCAGCCTTTTGATGTCATCAACTGAGTGGCAGTTGGTAACTGACCGCGAACACCCGGACGGGCGCTATACAAATGCGACTGGTCGCCGGTCATAACATTATTTGCCCTGTCACGAACCTGATCAATCCAGTAAACGCCACTGTTTACATCGGTTTCAGTAAGGTTTGAAGGATTGATGTGTGCAAGACATTCGGCATAATTCAGCATAATATCGGCCAGCCGCAATAATCTTAGATTTATAACAGTAGTCGTAGCATTATTGTTAGGCAAACCTATATTGCTTTCATGCGACCTTTTACGAATTCCAAATGAGCCATAAGAGTTTAAACCGCCAATATTATACATTGTTGCAATTTTTTCTCCTGCTTCATCCAGAAAATCCTTATTGTTACCGGTTTTACGACCAGTATAATCAACTCCGTCAACCCAATACCATCCCTGATCTATCCAGTCCACTACCCTTGTGCCAAGTGTGAGATTTATACCATTTGGTACACCCAAAAACGTTGCGTAAACTCTGTAGTCATATACCTGTGTGGGCTGCCCGTTAATGGTTTCAGTCCAACTTTCAAAATCGTCGAGTTTATAGGTAGGAACTGCAAAGTTCCACCCTAGCATAGCCGACCAAGCATTATGATCGTTAAATGACCAGTTCTGAACACCTCCACCGCGTTGATTGGATGGTGTTGTTACGTCGGCAAACTGAACTTCGAAAATCGATTCGCTGTTATTTTGTCCGGCCAGGGTAAAATTAGCCCTGTAATCGCCAAGTGCATAAGTGCCATAAGCAGGATCGCCAACTCCTGGAAGGATTTTTTTAAATTCGGCGGCAGCTTTTGCATATTCTTTTTTATTCAAATACAATTTACCCAACAATGCTGTGGCTGCTCCGCGGCTTGCCCTCCATTTGGCATAACCAGAAGTGGTGTTGGTGCCTTTTACCAAAAGCTCCTGTGCCTTTTTCAAATCGGCTTCAATAAATGCAAATGTTTCTGATTCGGTTGACGGAGCCTTGTAGTACTCTTCACCAGGATTTAAAACCTGCGTACTTCTCAAGACTATTGAGTTTTTTGGATAGTAATCGAATAAACTGTAATAGTAAAACCCCCTGAGAAAATAAGCCTGCCCCTCCATAACATCCAACTGCTCTTGAGTAAAGGCAGGGTCGGCTGCCTGGGCCAGTTTCATATTATCTAATGCAGTATTTACACGTTGGATTGCTGCATACCATGAGTTCCATACACTACTGACGTCGTTGGCGTTAAGATAAAAATTATTTAT
>OBJA01000995.1_pt1 | contig 21431 bp, 6 predicted proteins | sample 1519751 | NCBI WGS metagenome assembly OBJA01 (sample SAMEA3881238, study PRJEB22517) | soil metagenome | biome: lake sediment; feature: soda lake sediment; material: sediment, water from around vicinity | place: India | collected 2013-12-23 | depth 3 m
CCCCAAATCCCCGATTCTCTCTCAACCTTCTCACTATCGAATCACTATCCTCTCGGTCACAGTTCCGGCATTGCCGGTCAGTTTCAGCAGATATACACCTTTTGCAAGGTGGCTGAGGTCAAGAAATATATTGTCGTTATTGATTTGATGTTTTGATTTAAAGATGAGCTTACCATCGGGGCTGATAGCTTCAATAACATAATCTCCTGCCGGGATGTTTGCCAGGTGCAGTTCAATTCTGCCGTCAGACGGATTTGGGATGACCAGAAGTTCTGCGTTTGCAAAGGCCTCGTTGATGCCGGGGTGCTGAGTGAAGTTGATATTGATGGTATCCCCGCCGATGCAGTAGAAGTTATCTGTAACGTGAACGAAGATTGTCTTGACACCAATTCCGATACCGGAAGAGTCCACGGTGATCATCTGAGATGTGGCACCTGTATTCCACTGGTATGAGTTGAACCCTGGTCCGGCATCGAGCAGGATTGTCTGTGTTGGCAGCAGTGCTGTGTCGTTGCCCAGGAAGACAGATGGTAGTGGATGTACTGTGATGGTTGTGGGTGCTGATGTTGCGTGGCAGCCGTTGGGGCTGATCACCTTCACGGTGTAATCGCCTGGCAGTTTTGCTGTAAGTACGTATGTTGTGTCATCGGGCAGCATCACCCCGTCTATGAACCATTCGTAGGAGAAGCCGAGCCCAACGCTTGCCATGAGGGTTGTAGAGTCACCGGCGCAGAAGCCGGCAGAGCCAATCACGTTTATCAGCGCCGGTGGTGCAGGCATGGCTGCTACTTCAACAGTGTCGTTGATTATGGCCTCACATCCGGTCTGGTCGGTGACCGAGGTGAGGATGTAGTTGGTGAGCGTCATCGGACTGAATACTTCAGAGAAGCTTCCCGTCTGCAGGTTGCTGAGGGTGTGTACCGTGGTGCCGTCATCAATCACGATGGTCCAGGGGGCGGTGCCGGTCATGGTGCCTTCAATGGCAATGCTGTCGCCCTGGCAGATGATGGTGTTTGGTGTTGTGAAAGCTGCCGTTGGCGATGGATGGACAAAGATTCCCGCAGCAGTTGCAGTGTCGTTGAGGTTGTTGATGGTGTCTGTAAGACCGTTTGGCTCATGTGTCCATGCAACAATCTCATAGGCTGTGCCTGTAAGGAAGTCATAGTCACCTATTGTGACAGTGGCCGAGTTGTTGGGAGTCAGCGCTCCTGTCCAGTTGTATTCCGGCTGCATCACATCATTCACCTTCCAGCGGATCTTTACCTCTGCAAGGTCCGAGGGGCCGTAGTTGTTCAGAGTTACATCTACGGGTTGCAGGCCGCTGCAAACAGTATCAGATGGGGAACTTATTTCCGAAATGCCTGCATCAGTCTCGTAAACAGGAACCGTTACAAGGAGATTGTAAAAGAAATACCAGTAAGTGACTCCGCCTGTTGTAAAAGTGGAGCCGGTTAAGCTTATCACTCCGGGTACGGTATAGGGGAATTGTGTTCCGGCGCTGTTCCGCAACATTCCTACTGAACTAGTGGTGAGCCCAAGACGGTAACCTGTTCCGAATGGAACGAAGATATTTGCCTTTATTCGCTCAGCCTGATTGCCACCAATTGTGGTGATGCCGGAAAAACTTCCGATCTGCACCTGAGAACTGTTCTGCACAACAATAGTATAAGGTGCTGAGGCTGTGGCGGGATAGATGGTTATGCTATCCAGGTACACACCGTTAGGCTCAAGAACATCAAAAGTGTTATAGTGGTTGTGCGATGTGTAGTTGGCATTGGTACCAATGTAAGGATCCGGTGGTCCGACAAGATAACTTTGTCCGGTTACCGTAAGACAGCTGAATAAAATTGCTGTTACTATTGCTGTCAGCCTTGTTTTGAAAAGTAGATTTTTTTTCATGACTAGAATTATTTTTTGGTTTAAGTTTTATTATTGATCCGACGTGGCGGAGTGTTATCGTAATATTGTTTTGTTCACCACATATCCGACAGTTGTCGGACACGCTATACAGATTTATATTTCCCGCAGAAATTCAAACAACTCAACAACTCAACAACTCAACAACTCAACAACTCAACCTTCAAATCAGGCTGATAGATAGTTGATCTGCCTTAAAATTTTAGTGTTGAATATCACCAAAATAAAAACAGAGTGTAAAGATAAGAAAAACGGGCTAAAATCTAAACAGAAAAGACAAGATTTTTTTGTTTGATGATTTTGCGGAGGTTGATGAGGGCATAGCGCATCCTGCCGAGGGCGGTATTTATGCTCACATCAGTCTCTTCTGCTATCTCTTTGAAACTCATGTCCATGTAATGGCGCATTTTCAGCACCTCTTTCTGTTCGGCAGGCAGCAGTTCAATAAGGTGCTTGAGCTGATTATGAACCTGCTCCTTGATGATCTTGTTCTCATACGGAAGATCGTAGGACTTGATGGTGTTGAAGATGTCGAACTCATCTGTCGGCCCTATCAACGTAATCCTCTTCTCCCTGCGGAAGTGGTCAATGATAAGGTTGTGGGCAATGCGCATCACCCACTGCAGGAACTTGCCCTCCTCATTGTACTTGCCTGATTTAAGCTTGTGGATAACCTTGACAAAGGTGTCCTGAAACAAATCTTCCGCCAGTTGATGATCTTTCACCAACATAAAAATATAGCCATAGACTCTTTTCTTATGGCGTTTAATGATGATCTCTAAACTGTTAAGATTACCGGCGATGTAATTTTTAACAAGTTCCTGATCTGTTTGCGACCGGGTTTCCATTATGACCTCCCTTTTTGTTTTGAGCTAAAAAAGGGTAGAGCTTTTGCCGATAATCATCCTCCATATTTACAATCCTGCAAATTTTTCTTGCGGGATCGCCCCATAAATGGGTGGTTAAAGTGTGCTTTTCATTGCAAATATAAAACAGTTCAGGTAACGAAGCAAGGTTTTTTTTAAATTTGTGCAAATTTTTTTGATATTTTTTTTTGGGAGATAGAAGATGGCTGATGTTGAACTGTTGGATCCGCGGGAGTATATAATCATCAAAGGTGCGAGGATGCATAATCTCCGGAACATTGACGTAGCGATACCGAGGAGGCGATTTGTGGTTATCACGGGCTTGTCGGGTTCAGGGAAGAGTTCACTTGCGTTCGACACGTTGTACGCGGATGGGCAGCGTCGTTATGTAGAGAGTCTGAGTGCTTATGCCCGCCAGTTTCTTGGACGGATGTCGAAGCCTGAGGTGGATTATATAAAGGGTGTATCACCTGCCATAGCTATCGAGCAGCGTGTCAACTCACGCAATCCCCGCAGCACGGTGGGCACCACGACGGAGATCTATGAGTATCTGAAGTTGCTGTTTGCACGTGTTGGAAGGACATATTCACCGGTGACGGGTGTTGAGGTGAAGAGGCATAGCGTGGCAGATGTGACATCCTGGGCGGGAGACCTGGAGCCGGGCACCAGGTTTTTCGTTACTGCTCCTATGGTGCTCAAGGAGGGACGTGATCTGGTGACGCACCTGGATGTGCTCTCGCAGCAGGGCTTCTCCAGACTGTGGTGCAAGGGTGAGGTGATAAGGATAGATGAGTTTGATCAGAATGACGAGTGTTCTCCTGACCAGGTGAAGATCATGATCGACCGGCTGGTCGCCGGGGAGAATGGCAACGGGGGAAGCCGCCTGTCGGATGCCGTGCAGACAGCATTCTTCGAAGGGAAAGGGGAGTGCCACATCATCGTTGACCACGACGACCACCACCATACCCATCACTTCTCAAACCGGTTTGAGCAGGATGGCATCACCTTCGAGGAGCCGTCGGTGAACCTGTTCACCTTCAACAATCCTTACGGAGCATGCAAAAGGTGCGAGGGGTATGGCTCTGTAATCGGCATCGATGAGAACCTGGTGATTCCTAACCAGTCGCTCTCTGTGTACTCTGATGCTGTTGCCTGTTGGCGCGGTGAGAAGATGAGCGAGTGGAAGGATGCCCTGGTAATGAATGCCGGCAAAGCAGGCTTCCCGATACACAAGCCATACCATCAGTTGTCGGATGAACACCGTGAGATGCTGTGGGACGGCACTGAATGGTTCGAAGGCATCCACGACTTCTTCAGATATGTTGAATCGCAGACTTACAAGATACAGTACAGGGTGATGCTTGCAAGGTACCGTGGCAAGACTGTATGCCCTGAGTGCCGTGGCACACGCCTTCGCAAGGATGCGAACTACGTGAAGGTTGCAGGCATGTCAATAAGCGACATGGTGCTTATGCCGGTGAGTTCGCTGCTTGGCTTTTTCGGCAAGTGGGAGCCATCACCGAATGAACATACTGTGGCTTCCAGGATAATCACAGAGGTGAAAAACAGGCTGGGCTTTCTGGTGGAAGTAGGCCTTGGCTACCTTACGCTGAACCGCATGTCGAACAGCCTGTCGGGGGGTGAGTCGCAGCGTATCAACCTTGCCACCTCGCTGGGGTCGAGCCTGGTGGGGTCGATGTACATTCTGGATGAGCCCTCCATCGGCCTTCACCCGCGCGATACCGGCAGACTGATAACCGTGCTGAAGCAGCTCCGCGACCTGGGTAATACTGTTATCGTTGTGGAGCATGAGGAGGAGATCATCCGGCAAGCTGACCATATCATTGATATCGGGCCTGGTGCAGGGAGGTATGGCGGTGAGCTGCTCTACTCCGGCGCTCTGGATGGGTTGCTCAGGTCAGAAACCCTTACAGCAAAATGCCTTAACCAGGATATGCCGCTGAAGGAGGGTAAGGGTGTCAGGCACTGGAAGGATTATCTTGAAATCACAGGTGCCAGGCAGAACAATCTGAAAAATATTGATGTCAACATACCCCTGGGAGTGATGACGGTAGTGACGGGTGTCAGCGGGTCGGGCAAGACCTCTCTGGTGAGGGATATCCTCTATGCCGCGCTGAAGCGGCTGTATGGCGGTTACAGTGAGAGGGCAGGACACTTTGGTGAGCTTAAGGGAGACCTTGATCGTCTGGAGGCAGTGGAACTCATCGACCAGAACCCTATCGGCAGGTCGTCAAGGTCGAACCCTGCCACCTACCTGAAGGTTTATGATGAGGTTCGGTCTCTCTATACCTCACAGCCTCTTGCGAAGCTGCGCGGCTACAAACCCGGGTTCTTCTCTTTCAACGTGGAGGGTGGCCGCTGCGAGGTGTGCCAGGGTGAAGGTACCGTTAGCGTCGAGATGCAGTTCATGGCCGACATACAGCTTATCTGCGAGGAGTGTGGTGGCAAACGCTTCAGGGAGGAGGTGCTCGAGATCACGGTGGGCAGCAAAAACGTCCATGAACTGCTCGCCTTGTCTGTGGATGAAGCTCTCGATTTTTTCAGCAATGAAGTCGCCTCAAATGCAACAGTAAGGAAGATAATAGAAAAATTACTGGTGCTGCAGGAGGTCGGCCTCGGATATATTCAGCTCGGGCAGTCGTCGAGCACACTCAGCGGCGGTGAAGCCCAAAGGATCAAGCTGGCATACTTCCTCACAAAAGGTGTTTCAGATAAAAAGACACTGTTCGTCTTTGATGAACCTACAACAGGATTACATCTGCACGATATCTCAAGACTGCTGAATGCTTTTGATGCCCTTATTGCCCGGGGACATACGCTGGTGATCATCGAACATAATGTTGAGATTGTACGTGCCGCCGACTGGGTGATAGACCTTGGCCCTGAAGGAGGGGAGGAGGGAGGCAACCTGGTGTATGCAGGTACGGTAGAGGGGCTGATACAATGCAAAGAGTCATATACCGGGCAATTTCTTGCCGGACGCATGAAGGATAAATGAAAAAAACATACAAATGATTAAACACTACCTGTTAACCTTTATTGTAGCACTGATACTTCCGCTTTATTCCATTCCGGAGGCAGCGGCATCAGCAATGTCACGTGTGCAGGATAAGCCGGGTCTTGCTGATGATGTTCACCATCATCATGAGCACGGCGAAGATTGTGGCCATGACCATGATCACGCTCACGGTCATCATTCTCATGAAGGAGAAGAGTCGTGTGATCATGATCACTCTGGCAGCCATGGGCATTACCATCACCCTTTTGAAATGTATATGCCAGAGGGCCACGAGCATGCTGATGGTGTTGCAGGCACCCTGATTGCTGTTTTCAAGCACACCCTGATGGTGACCTTTTTTGTGATGGTGATGATGCTTCTGATAGAGTATATCACCGTCAGGTCGAGCGGCAGGTGGAACCGCTTTTTCATGCGCAGGAACTGGATGCAGATCATCTTCGCTGCGATCCTTGGAATTTTGCCAGGATGCATGGGCGTATATGTTGCTGTTTCGCTCTACGTGCACCGCATGTTCAGCTTTGCTGCCCTGGTCACTGCCATGATCGCCACCTCCGGCGATGAGGCTTTTGTAATGCTGGGGGTGATGCCCGGCACTGCGATGCTGTTATTTGGCGTTTTGGCAGTGATAGCGATAGTGTCAGGGATGCTTGTGCATCTTTTTATGAAGAACAGGAGCCTTATGCCTGAGAAAGATATGCATTTCGAAGTGCACCACCATGACCCGCACTGCTCCAGCTTCGACAGCAAGCTGTTTCTTCCGCAGTTGAGGAAGATCACCTTCGAGAGGGCGTTGCTGATATTCGGGGGTGTCTCCTTCCTGTTCCTGCTGCTCTCCGGCGACCTGGGACTGGTGTCATGGACATGGACGAAGATAGCTTTCCTTGTGGTTACACTCATCGGCCTTGCCATTGTGGTGACCGTCCCCGACCACTTCATGTCAAAGCACCTTTGGGGCCATGTGATAAAGAAGCACTTCCTGAAGGTCTTCCTATGGACTTTCGGTGCTTTCCTGCTGATACACATGATAATCCCTTACCTCAACCTGGAAGTATGGCTTGAGACGAACATGTTCTATATCCTGCTGATAGCTGTTGCAATAGGCATACTGCCGGAAAGCGGGCCACATATCGTTTTTATCGTCCTTTTCCTTGACGGCAGCATACCTTTCAGCATTCTGCTGGCAAACTCCATTGTACAGGATGGCCACGGGGCACTGCCGCTGCTGGCAGAGTCCAGAAGAAGCTTCATCGCCATGAAAGCCATAAACCTGATTGTCGGGCTTGCGTTCGGATTGGCAGGGTACTTTATGGGGTGGTGATCTGTTACAGGTTATTCTGATTTTTTTTATCTTTGCAGCCTGTTAGGCATGGTCTGAATTAATTTATTGATAATCAACATAAAAAGCAAAAAATCCATGAATCACAAGAAGTATGTTTACTATTTCGGTGGAGAGAAAGCCGAAGGTGAAGCAACGATGAAGAATCTTTTAGGCGGCAAGGGAGCCAACCTGGCTGAGATGGTCAATCTGGGGCTGCCTGTGCCGGCCGGCCTGACGGTTACCACGGAGGCCTGCACCGATTATTATGCCAATGGCTGTACTCTTCCTGAATCTCTCATGCCGGAGGTGTGGGAAGGCATGAAGAAGGTTGAGCAGGAGATGGGGATGCTATATGGTGATCCTGACAACCCACTGCTTATGTCGTGCCGCTCAGGAGCACGTGCCTCCATGCCGGGGATGATGGATACAGTTCTTAATGTGGGTCTCTGCTCTGCAACCATTCCGGGATTGATAAAGAAGACCGGCAACCCGCGTTTTGTTTACGACTCCTACCGCCGCCTCATCATGATGTATGCTGATGTGGTGATGGAGAAGTCAGAAGGTGTTGAACTTCCTGAAGGAAGAGGTATCCGCAGGCAGCTTGATGAAATGCTTGATCAGTATAAGCGCTCAAAAGGCATATCTGTAGATACAGACCTCACCGCCGACGACCTGCATGACCTTGCAGAGGCGTTTAAGGTACGTGTACATGAAGTTCTCGGAAAACCTTTTCCTGACGATGCCAATCAGCAGCTTATCGGCAGTATTATGGCGGTTTTCAAGAGCTGGAACGGCAAGAAGGCTGTCTCCTACCGCCGCATTGAAGGTATTCCCGACGACTGGGGCACGGCGGTGAACGTGCAGGCGATGGTGTTTGGCAACATGGGCGACAGCTCTGCCACGGGCGTTGCCTTTACACGTAACCCAGCTACCGGCGACGACATCTTCTACGGCGAGTGGCTGGTGAACGCACAGGGTGAGGATGTCGTGGCAGGTATCCGCACGCCGAACCCGCTGAACGAGGACACCCGCAACGAGCAGAACAAACACCTGCCATCGATGCAGGACCTGATGCCCGAAATCTACAAGGAGCTTGATACCTATCGCACGAATCTGGAGAAGAGCTTCAAAGATATGCTCGACATAGAGTTCACCATACAGGAAGGACGTCTGTTCATGCTGCAGTGCCGTGCCGGCAAGCGCACAGGTACTGCTGCCCTGAACATGGCCATGGACATGCTGGGTGAGGGCCTCATCGACGAGCCGACGGCAGTGTTGCGCGTTCATCCTGCCCAGCTTGATGAGCTGCTGCATCCTATCTGTGACCCGGCAGACGAGAAGAATGCCACCCCGCTGGTGAAAGGCCTTCCCGCCGGTCCCGGCGCTGCTGTCGGTCGTGTGGTGTTCACGGCTGAAGATGCCGTGAAATGGAACCGCAAGGGCGAGAAGGTGATTCTGCTCCGTGAAGAGACAAACCCCGAAGACGTTGAAGGTATGCGCGCCGCTGAAGGTATCCTCACCGCACGCGGAGGGATGACCTCACATGCTGCTCTCGTTGCTCGCGGATGGGGTAAGTGCTGCATCGTAGGTGCAGGAAAGCTTCATGTTGAAGAGGGAAAGAAACAAGCAAAGATAGAAGGTACAGATCAGTATATCCGCGAAGGTGACACCCTCACCCTCAACGGTACCAAAGGCCATGTTTATGACGTGGAGATTAAGCTGATGGATGCTTCGGAGAACCCGCGCTTCAAGACCTTCATGGCCATTGTCGACAAGTACCGTACGATGGGCGTCCGCACAAATGCTGACACTCCTGCTGATGCACAGGTTGCTCGTGACTTCGGCGCCGAAGGTATTGGACTCTTCCGCACAGAACATATGTTCTACGGCGAAGGATCCGATCAGCCCCTCTTCCTGCTGAGAAAGATGATCCTTTCCAACACCAGAGAGGAGAGGCAGAGCGCCCTCAATGAACTCTATCCTTATGTGAAGAAGGATATCAAAGAAACGCTTCTGGCAATGGACACACTGCCGGTAACATTCCGACTTCTGGATCCGCCGCTCCATGAGTTTGTCCCTCAAAGCACAGAGAAGCAGACAGAGGTTGCACAGGCACTTGGCCTCACCCTTGAGGCTGTTGTAAAACGTGGCGAACTGCTACATGAATCAAACCCCATGATGGGCCACCGCGGAGTAAGACTCGGAGTAACTTTCCCCGAGATATCGGAAATGCAGGTAAAGGCGATCTTTGAAGCTACTGCAGAGCTGTTGAAAGAGGGGCATAATCCTGTTCCGGAAATCATGGTACCTGTTACCTGTGACGTCTCCGAACTCGACTTCACGAAAGTGATCGTCGACAGGGTTTACAAACAGGTTTGCGAAGCCACCGGCGTTGATGTCATCGACTATAAGTACGGCACCATGATAGAGATTCCGAGGGCGTGTCTGATGGCTGACCAGATCGCAAGGTCAACGGAGTTCTTCTCCTTCGGCACCAACGACCTCACCCAGATGACTTTCGGCTTCAGCCGTGACGACATCGGCGGGTTCATGAACGACTATCTCGACAACAAGATGCTGCCGGTAGATCCGTTCCAGACTATCGACTTCTCAGGTGTAGGCCAGCTTGTTGAGATGGCTGTTGAGCGTGGCAGGGCCACACGTCCCGACCTCAAGGTTGGTATCTGTGGCGAGCAGGGCGGTGATCCCGAATCGGTGGAGTTCTGCTACAAAACAGGCCTCACCTACGTGAGCTGCTCACCCTACCGTGTGCCTATAGCACGCCTCGCTGCTGCCCAGGCTGCCATCAAAAGCGAAGGCAAAAGCTATGAGCTGAAATAGCCAGAGACAACAGAACCTTACAAAACCGGGCAGTCAATCATTGCCCGGTTTTTTTTTCGAAGCAATCCTGCTTTACGGATGTTGTTTTCAACCTTTACCAACCCCCCCCCTGTAACCTGCATCACAATAACCTCATAGGTGTAGCTGCTTTGAGGGGCACTCAATATGTTTGTAATTGTCACAGTGAACTTTATGCCGGTTGTGAATGTGGATGTTGTGATTGCGGGCTCCTATGTTTATTCTCATAAGGCATAAGTCAGGACTCTATATTTCAGGTGGAGTCAAGAGTCACTATTTTACCGCACTGCTAATAAAAGATTATTTTCAAGAAAAAAATGTTAAAAAATGTTATGATGTATTTCTATTTTGATATATCTTTATGACCTTAAACAGGATTAATTAGATAACCAAATCTTTATAACGATGAAAAAACTGTTTACCCTTTTGCTTTGTGTGATGATTTCTGTGGCTTTGAATGGCCAGACACTTTTGTTTTCAGAGAATTTCGAGACGACTTCACTTCCCGACAGTGTGACTTATGTTGGCACTGGGACATGGGGTAAATCTTCTATGCTTGCATCAGAGGGCCTGAGAAGTGATTCGATGGCGATCGTGAACCCTGGTGACAGTGTAGTGATGACAACCATGTCATTCAGTACAACAGGTAACTCTTTTGTGATGCTCTATTTTGATCACATCTGCAAGATTGAATTTTTTGATGAAGGTTATGTTGAGGTGTCGAACAATAACGGAGCTACCTGGACACGCCTGACAGCGAATGAATATCAGGGTGGGGGCCAGTTTGCTACCCAGGGGAACAAGTTCACAGCAGCGGCTTATAATGACTGGATTGCCGGCACTTATGCTGTTCCTGCCAACTCGTGGTGGAAGAGCGAGGTGTTTGACATTTCACTGCTTGTTGGTAATGCAGCCAATGTTATGATACGGTTTGTTCTGAATGATTTTAACCCGGGTCCTTCCATGGGTGACAACTATGCATGGTTCATTGACAACATCCGTGTAGTGGGTGCTTTTTCGGAGCTGAACCCGCCGATTCTGACAATGATACCACCGATAGTGCAGGATACAGTTTACAGTACCGGTCCTTATCTGGTAAAGGCCCACATTACAGACCAGTCGCTCGTTGACACGGCATTTGTTGTTTACTGGGTGAATGTTGGAACGCCTGATACAATCGGTATGCTGAGGCTACCCTCTGATACATTCACAGCATATATACCTTTCCATGGGTTTGGCAAGAACATCCACTACTACGTTGTTGCCATTGATGGTTCTGCTGCCCATAATGTTGCTACCTCACCAACATACACTTTTTACTGCAAGTTCAGTACGGGTGGCACCTTTACGGTTGGTACCGGAACATCTATGAATGGCAATACGACCTGGCCTGCACCTTATGGTAACTGGTACTGGGGTTCCAAGCACCAGATGATAATCCTTGCTTCGGAGCTGACTGCACTCGGGGCGCCGGGCGGCGCTATAGGATCCCTGGCATTTGATGTTGCAACAGTAAATGGTGTGCCACTCCAGAACTTTACAATTAAAATGGGGCATACAACCCAGAGCGCTGCAACCACTACATTTATTCCAAACCTGACACAGGTCTATACAGCAGCTACCTATACCGAAGTCCAGGGCTGGAATACACACACTTTCCAGACACCGTTCGTTTGGAATGGAGTTGACAACCTGGTGATTGAAACTTGTCTGAACAACAGTTCATATACATATAATGCAGTTACATACTATAGTACAACACCATTCACTTCAACAAACTATTATTACACCGATAATGCCACTGTATGTGCTAATACTTCTGCATCTGTGACATCAAACAATCGCCCCAACATGAAGATCGAGATACTTGGTGTCAGTTCACTTCCTTTGGATGTAGGTGCGGTTATGGTGTATCCTACCGGTGGTGTTGTTGCCAATACCCCGTTTGATGTAAAGGTCAAAGTTGCAAACTATGGAACCGATACAGTAACATCAGCCACAATCAACTGGCGTTTGAATGGTGTATTGCAGACACCATTCAGTTGGACAGGGGTATTACTGGAGGATTCTTTATCAACAGATATAACGCTGGGGTCGGTCACTTTGCCGATGGGTGTCCACGACATAATTGCGTGGACGGATGACCCCAACGGCCAGCCAGACCTGAATACCGGCAATGATTCGGCGAGCATAAGTTTCATGGCGTGCGCTGCTCTCCTGTCGGGCACATATACCATCGGAGGCACCAACCCCGACTTTGTGGATTTCTCTGCCGCACTGATAGCTCTTGAACAGTGTGGAATTGACTCATCGGTAGTATTTAATGTTGCTCCGGGGACCTATACCGAGCAGATCACAATACCATATATAAGTGGTACATCTTCAACAAATACAATCACTTTCCAGTCGGCCACGGGCGACAGCACATCCGTGGTGCTTCAATATAACTCAAACATTGCAGGCAACAACTACACAGTTAAGCTCGATGGCACTTCCCGGATAATTTTCAACAAGATGACCATAAAAGCATTGAACACTACAAATGGACGAGCCGTAGTGATTGGCGGAGGATCATCCAATAATACAATCACTAATTGCGAACTTATAGGTGTTGTTAATGCACTGAAGAGTACTGAGGCGGTAAGGGCGGTAGTATATTCCGTAGGAGATGTTGACAATAACAACACAATCTCCTGGAACCGTATTCTTGACGGAGAGCATGGCGTTTACCTGCAGGGAACAACACTTGTAAAGGAGACAGGAAACCTGGTTAAGGGCAACGTTGTTGAAGGGCAAATCATTAGCGGGATTACTGTTTTGCACCAGACAGCTCCGGAGATCGCCCATAATTATGTCAATGCTGTCAGCGTGGTTGAATCCTTCAGGGGTATTCACGCATCTTATTGCGGAGGTGCTATTAAGGTTCATGCAAATAACGTGGTCATCCGCAACACACCTGCATCAACAGGTATTGAATTATCAAATTGTGTATCGGACGTCCAGAACAAAGGTTTGCTGGCAAATAACATGGTGTCGGTTCATATGATCACAGGAACAGGCCAAACTATGTATCCTTGTGGGATACTGATCAATAACAGCACGCGGCAAGATGTTTACTATAACAGTGTGAATATTTACGGAACCTCTGCAATTGCCAATGCTTCTTTCAGGTTTTACAACAATGCCAGCAGTACAGGTATCGCATTGCTGAACAACAACTTTGTTAATCATGTTACCGGTGGTACTGTACTCAGTTTTGAAGGGGTCACGGTTGCAGCCTTCACATCAGACTACAACAACCTCTATCCGGAGGATGGAATTGTTGCAAACTTCACAATGAATTATTCAACCCTTTCGGCCTGGAGGACATTCAGCAGCAAGGACATGAACTCATTTACCATAAAGCCATACTTCAACTCAAATACAGATCTGCATACATATAATGGTATGCTTAACGGCCTTGCCACTCCAGTGCCGGAGGTGACAGTTGACATAGATGGCGAACCACGTGACCCGGTGAATCCTGATCCGGGTGCTGATGAGTTTGATCCGCCTGCTATTGATGTTGCATTGCTGGAGATCGTTGAACCTGAGGGTGGCTGCCGGATGACAGCTACTGAGCCGGTTACTCTTTTACTTAAAAACACAGGCCTCAACACTATCTCCAGTGGCCTGTCAGCCAGTTTCAGGTTTAACGGAAGCACGACAGTGGTGACGGAGAGTGTCTCCGGCACCATTTTGCCAGGTGACTCATTATGGTACACTTTTACTGCAACCGTGAACATGGATGTTTATGCTCTGGGGGTTGCAGATACATTTGAACTTGAAGCCTGGACAACTCTGTTGGGCGATGCTGTGCCATACAACGACTCGCTAAAGGTTGAGATTCCATCTCTTTACACGCCATTGCCTCCATCTGTCAACGACACAACAATTCTCTACAACAACAGTGTAACTCTCACAGCATTGAGTCCTGATTCGGTTATGTGGTATTTAACTGACACCTGCACCGTTGAGTTGCATCAGGGAGCGATATACACCACGCCAATTCTGTACAGCACCACTACTTACTGGGTTGGAGCGAGCACAGGTGCAGTGGGCTCTTCTTCAGGCCCATACACGCCGGGGCCAAACATTGCACCTTTGGCCGTTGCCTCTGCAAGCACATGTAATACCGGTCCCTGCAGTACACTTAACGACCTCGACTTTGGCGTCTGCGGAACCCAGTCGATGTGGATATCCACTTCGTCGCCACCTACTCTTACACCCCATGTTGACTGGATTGATTTTGAATGGCAGACTCCTGTAACTATAGACGGGATGACCATTCACCACGCGCAAACCACAACCCGTTTTCTTGCAGGAGGCGACCTCTATTACTGGGATGCCGGGGTATGGGTCTATTTCCATACTTTCAGCAACCTACCGATGCAGTGTGAAAATACGGTGCCTTTTCCTCTGGTGACTACAACCAGGCTTCGGATCACTTCATTCCAAACTTCAGGGTCGCAATTGTCCAACCCCAACTTCCGTGAGATCGAGGTGCATGAGGGTGCAGCACTGGGCTGCGAAAGTTTCCGTGTACCCGTCACAGTTACTGTTGGGCCACCACCTCCAATTGACGCCGGTATTGAAGCGGTTGAAAGCCCTGCTCTCTATGCTATTGCAAATATGCCTTATCCGGTAGATGTCCGAATCAAGAATTATGGTCTGGATACCCTTTACTCTGCCACGATCTCATGGTCACTGAATACTTTGCTGCAGGGAACATATTCCTGGACAGGTGCCCTCGCACATGGTGAAACACAACTGGTTACAATAGACACCATATCCGTATCAGGTGGCACTTTCTGCATTGATGCCTGGACATCACTTCCCAATGGTGTTGCCGATCCGATTACATCAAACGACACAGCAACATCCTGCTTCGTTGCATGTTTGGCCGGTACATTCACCATTGGCCCAGCAACGACAGGCACCTGGGACTACAACACTTTCAACGCAGCGTTGAATGATCTTACAGCAATTGGTATTTGCGGCCATGTTGTATTTGAGGTGCAGCCCGGTACATACACCGAACAGTTGACAATTGCCTCAATAACAGGGATGAATGCAAACAATACAGTCACTTTCAGAGGTGCCACACTTGACAGCACGAGCGCAATACTTCAATATGCTGCAATATCCTCAACCGACAACTGGACTGTAAGGCTAAACGGTGCTACTCATTTCAACTTTGAACACCTGACAGTGAAAGCTACCGGTGTTTCAAACGGACGGGTGTTTGAGTTTATGGCAGGCGCTAACCATAACAGGGTCTCGAATTGTGTGATTGAAACAAGCACTTCTTCCACTAGTTCTACATTCTGTCCGGTTTACAGCACCTCTAATGCCGGCAGTAACAACGTGACAATAGAAAATTGCAGGTTGAAAGGCGGATACTATGGTGTTTACTGGTACGGCACCTCATCATTAAGGAAAAACAAATTCATATTTACAAATAATATCGTTGAGGATTACTGGTACTATGGCATCTATACATATTATGCAGACTCGGTTTACATAAATTCCAATCAATTCACAAACAGGGTAGGTGCAGGAGTCCTTTATCCTGTTTACGTTGGATATACCAATGGATATGGTGAAGTATGTAAGAATTATATCACCTCAACCGGAACCAGTTCACACTATGGTATTTACATTGCTTACAAGCAGACCACCTCAATCAATCCGCTTCTCGTTGCCAACAATATGCTGACGCAATCGGGCAACCTCACGGGAACAGTTTACGGGATGTATATCCTTAGCTCAAACTATGTGAATGTATATTACAACACTATCCGTATTGCAGGAGGTTCAGCCACTTCCGGCCGTGCTTTATTTCAGTCTGCCGGAACAAATGTGAATTTTGTCAACAACATCTTCTCAAATCATAATGGTGGTTATGCTGCTTATTTTGCTACACCCACAGGAGTCAATGTGTGCGACCATAACAATTATTATACTACAGGGATTAATCTTGCATATTGGAATAGCAATCAGGCTAACCTTGGTGCACTTCAGCTTGCCAGTGGCAAAGATGCCAATTCACATGTCATCAATCCGCCTTTTGTCTCAGCAATGAACCTGCACCTTGCAACCACTGAGCTCTCTGCGAAGGGAACGCCAATCCCTGAGGTGCCTGATGATATTGACGGAGATCCCCGCACACCAATGCCGACCATCGGGGCTGATGAGATACCTCTTATTCCGAAAGATGCAGGTGTGGTTACAATTCTGACTCCACCGACTGTAACCAATGAAGGGCAGCAATACCCGGTTGAGGTAGTTTTAATGAACTATGGTACTGATTCAATATACACTATGGATGTACAGTATCAGATAAACAATGACACTCCGGTTGTGGTTACATATACCGGGGCACTGGGCTCTCTTGACACAGCACATTTTTCTATGCCTCCGATGATATCACCGGCAGGCAACTCTGTGATCTGTGCTAAAACACTACTACCGAACGACACCAATTATTTCAATGACGAGTATTGCAAAGCCTTTTTCGGCATACCATTATATGATGCAATGGTGACAAAGGCAATGGGCCCCGAAGACGGATGTGATTTGGGAATTGATACTATAAGCATTTGGGTCAAAAATCTGGGGGTCAATGGGGTCAACCATCCTTCACCATCGACAGTTACTGTCAGTTACCAACTGAAGCCGACATCACCTGTGGTTACAGAGACTTTTACCCCTGTACTTCAGCAAACTAATGACTCAGCGCTATATGTATTTAACACTCTTGCTGATTTCAGTGTGACAACAACAACAGACACCTTCATTGTGAAGACATGGATAGATCTGGCAGGAGATAATGTGAAATACAATGACACTGCAGTTGTGTCGGTAATTTCGATGCATACACCTGCTGCTCCGCTTGTGTCCGACACCACAATACCTTACGGGTCGTTTGTCACTCTGCAGGCGATAAGCCCCGATCCGACATTCTGGTTTGACAGTCTTACAAGCACGTCACCTATTGCAACCGGGCCAAACTTTACGACACCAATACTGTTTGATACGGCAACCTATTGGGTTGAAGCTTCAACAATGACACAGGTATCCGGTGATTTTACCGCCCCGGGAGGCTTCTCCGGCACAACCAACTGCGGAGGCGGCTTCATGATTGATGTCACGGCTCTCATTGATGATGTTACACTCGAAGCTCTAGACATCAATTGCTACAATGCCGGTACGCAGACGGTGAATTTCTTCTACCGGGTTGGCACCTGGGTTGGTAATGCAGCCAACTCTGCAGCATGGATACCCTGGGGAACTTACACGGTTAACTCAGTGGGGCCAGGCCAGGCAACAAATATGCAGATTAATCCACTTACCATACCACAGGGGCAGACCTATGCTATTTACTGGCAGGTTCATACCCAGTATGGAAGTATATCAACAAACACCACGTACACAAATGGTGAAATTTCTGTAATGACAGGAATGGGGCACTGCAGCAACTGGGACGGCTGTTGTAGTCCCAGAGACTGGAACGGACGGCTCTACTATACAATAGGTGGTATCGGTTGCACAAGCCCACGTGTGCCCGTTACCGTCAATGTTATGGGTATTCCGCCATACGACCTTGGTGTTGATGAAATAGATGTCAATGAGGGTTGTGCTATTTACACGGAACCGGTTACCATCAAGGTTTACAACCAGGGCAGCGACACCCTTTATGGTGGGGCCAATGCTTCTTACAGAATCAATAACAATGCTGCGTTTGTCACAGAGACAATCACAGACACGATTGCTCCCAATGCTAGTATTTATTTCACATTCAATACTCTGGCCGACCTGACAGCTCCAATGACCGGAGATACAATGTTCATAATTACCGCATGGGTAGATCATATTCTGGATCCGAATCAGCAGAATGACACACTCGTGAGGGATTCAATTATGTCGCTGAAAACGCCGGTTTCCCCGGTTGTGCAGTCGCCCGTAAGCATTCCGTATGCAACACAGGCAGTACTGACTGCTACATCACCCTCCAATGACACACTGCTCTGGTTCGCACAACCCTCAGGTGGTACACACCTCCATATGGGATCAACCTATACAACCGGAGTGCTTTACCATGATACGGTAGTCTATGTCGAAGCCGTCGCATCACTGCCTCTGCAAACATTCTTTGTTGGCACCGGTACCCAACAGAATACAAACACAACATACCCATCACCATATGGAAACTGGTACTGGGGCAACAGGGAGCAGTACCTGATGCTGGCATCAGAGATGAGTGCTTTGGGTATGGTTGCCGGTGAGATCACGGAGGTTGCCTTTGATGTTGTAACACCCAACGGGGTGCCTTTGCAAGCATTTACAATAAAAATGGCTCATACTACCCAGACAACCATGACCACCACATTTGTCACAGCCGGGCTTGCTACGGTATACTCAGTACCGGCTTATACCGATGTTGCAGGCTGGAATGTTCATACTTTCCAAACACCATTTACCTGGAACGGTACCAGCAATGTCATTCTTGAGGTCTGTTTCAACAACTCCAATTATACTTATAATGGTGTTGTTCGTCAGACATCTACTACCTTCCCTTCAGTGACCAGGTACAATTCGGACATAGCAACCGTATGTACTCAGGCAACCGGGTCAACGGCAACACAGCGCCCCAACATGCGGCTGGTTGCAGGTGCAGATGGTTGCGGAAGTACAAGGGTGCCTGTACAAGTACTTGTGAGCAACCCTCAGGCTTGTGATGTTGGTGTCAGCACCATCCTTGAGCCGGTAACAGCCGTTAACCTGGGGTCACAGGAGAATGTGAGGGTGAGGATTATGAACTATGGAACCTCTCCGCAGTCCAACATCCCGGTCAGCTTCCAGGTTGGCACTCAGCCACCGGTCACGGAGACGGTTACGGCGACGATAGCGCCGAACACCTACCTTGATTACCTCTTTGTGGCGAAGGCGAATCTCTCGATGATTGGGAACACCTATCAGCTCAAAGCGTGGACGAGCCTTGCCTGTGACAATACTGTTCAGAATGATACAGCATGGAAGAGCGTTACCAATCTCTTCCCGTCCTACTGTATCTCAACAGCTACAAGCACAGGGTATGAGGAGATCATAAATGTTACTCTTCACACAATGAATAATAGTTCCGTGGCAAATAACAACGGCTATACAGATTTCACAGCTACTGTTCAACCGCCACTATTGTCGCCGGGGATGACTTATCCGATAAGTATTACTTCAGGATGGCCTCCGGGCTATTCCTATCAATACAGCTGTTGGGTGAAGGTCTGGATTGATTTCAACCGTGATGGAGTCCTGGATCCGGTAAACGAACTGGTGTTCAGTTCAGCCACCACTTCATCCAACACGGTTACCGGCACAGTTACCATCCCGCCAACTGCGATGTCGGGCAACACTCTGATGCGTGTAGTACTTGTGGAAACTTCAGCTGCGACAGGAGTGAATCCCTGTGGTACTTACACATGGGGAGAGACAGAGGATTATATGGTCACCATTACGCCACAGGCTGCTTGTGATGCCGGCATCACTGCTGTGCTGCAACCAACCGGCACAATTCCTGCCGGAACGTCACTGCCTGTAAGAGCTGTAATAATGAACTTCGGCTCAGACCCGATTGCTGCCAACACACTCTCTGTCGCATATGAGTTCAATAGTGGAACGCCTGTGGTGTACCAGTATCCTTATAATCTGCCTTCAATGGGGGTAGACACCGTGGTACTACCTAATATCATTGCCAATATGGGGAATAACACAATATGCGTTTATATCATATTGCCATGCGACTCTGTCGCATTCAACGACGAGGTGTGCCGTACAGTCTTCGGGCAGTTCGCAACAAGCATCCCTTATTTCGATGACTTTGAGACCAACAACTACTGGTACAAACCTGATGGCTATACCAACTGGCAATATGGAACTCCTTCAGCCAGCGTTATCAATGCAGCCTATTCCGGCAACAAGGCATGGGCAACAAATCTTTCAGGTAATTACAGCGATAACGCCAATGAGTACCTCTATACACCACTGTTTGACTTTTCACCTTTGGGTGTTACTGACACTGTAACTCTGAGTTTCTATCATTGGTGTGATATGGCATCGGGTGATTACGGCAGGGTGCAGTACAGCCTTGATGGAGGTACCAACTGGAATAATCTTGGAGTTATGGGAGATGTTTTAGGGACTAACTGGTACAATATCTTTTCCGGTGGGTCAAGCTATTTCAGCTTGCCAAATACCGGATGGGCATATTCGGCATATAAGCTTGTGCCTAATACCTTCAACGTGCATAATGAAGTACAGTTCAGATTCAACTTCTTCTCAAATGCTTCGGTAAATGCCAATGGCTGGGCAATAGACAACTTCAAACTGTCGCTGCCGATGATGCCCAATGATGTTGGGGTATCTTCAATTGATTTTCCTCTCAGCGATACGGCTATGGGTAGCATTGTCAATGTAAAGGTTACAATTTCCAACTTCGGGCTGAATCCGCAGGTTATGTTCCCTGTTGCACTTAAGCTTAACGGAAGCACAATAGCTACTGAGGTGTGGTCAGGTAATCTGCCAAGCCTTGGAACAACATCTTACACCTTTGTGCTACCCTGTACTATTCCAGTAAACCCATTTCAGCTCTGTGCTGAGACACAGCTAGTTGGAGACCAGATCCCGAGCAACAATAGTAATTGTAAGAATTTCAACCCATTACCGGCATATCATGATGTTGGGGTTATCAGGATTGTTTCTCCATTACCTGACTCGGCGGGAAATATATGCTTCTTCCATTCGATTGCTCAACCCTGGTACCAGTATGATATGTTTGTGAGGTTGAAAAACTTTGGTCAGAACACTCAGACCTCCATACCTCTCAAATACACCTTCTATAATGGCGGGCCTTTGCATAACAGCACATGGACAGGCTCTCTGGCGTATGGCGATTCGGTTGACTTCCAACTTCCGGATCTGTTTATGCCTCTGAACGGCTCACAGCAGGTCTGCGTCGAAACGGATCTTTTGGGTGATGCGATATCAGCAAACAACAAGAGCTGTAAGAGTTACACCGGCGTGGCCTGTATTGGTGTCGAAGATCTTGATGCAGAAGGCTTTGCTCTTTATCAGAACATACCTAACCCGGCAAAACAAACAACCATTATCGGGTACCGTGTGCCGCAGGGTGGTGATGTAACCTTCGGAGTGGTAAGCATGATCGGCCAGGTGCTTCATAGTGAACTTCAAACTGTAACTGCCGGCCAGCATCAGGTCGAGCTCGATGTAAGTTCGCTCGCAGCAGGCGTATATTACTACTTTGTGGAATTTGACGGGAGGAGACTGACGAAGAAGTTGGTGGTTAACAAGTAACCTCACCCCCTCCCGCCAACTA
>OBJA01000996.1_pt1 | contig 21426 bp, 21 predicted proteins | sample 1519751 | NCBI WGS metagenome assembly OBJA01 (sample SAMEA3881238, study PRJEB22517) | soil metagenome | biome: lake sediment; feature: soda lake sediment; material: sediment, water from around vicinity | place: India | collected 2013-12-23 | depth 3 m
TAATCTTTTCAAGTTCAGTCTTTTTCTTCATCTTTTCTTTTTGAAGTTGAATCAAATGATTCTTTTGCTGAATTTGCTTTTTGTGTGTCCTATTTAAGCGTTTGATGCGACTTTGATAACTTCGTTCAACACCTTTAATAAGGGAAGCAGTTAATGATTGGAAACCTTTGATAAGTCTTTTTTGTTCTGTTTCATTTGTGCGATAGAAAGCAAGCATTAAATTGAGAAAATCGAGTTGAGTTGTGCCTAACTGTTTTTCATATCGCATCAGTTCAGATTGATGCTTCTTCAGCATTTGATTAATAAATGAATCTGAAAGATACACTTCATCATGTAACGACTTAAGGAAAGTCTTCGTATCTTGGTGATGACGATTGATGGATATAGCGAGTGATTGATAAATCTTTTGATTTTGTCGAAGAAACGTATAAAATGCAGATGCTTCTTCATGTTTTGCCTGTTCTAATGTTTTTTCTGCTGCATTTTGTTTTTGTTTGATCTGATCTAACTCAGCATCAAGTGGAAATTCTTCCTTATGCTTTTTATCAATGTCTTTTTCGATTCTGACCAGTTGTTGTTTAATACGCTTAATCTCATGCTCATGGTTAGAAATTAACTTTTGATTTTCTTTGATGTCATGATGTTTATGTTCTGACTTTAAATGATTTGATTTGAGTTCATGTCCTATTTTATTTAACTGATTGATGAAAGCATGATTTCGCTCTAAAAGTGTTTGTTGTGCAAAGAACGATTCTTCAAGTGTCTTAATTTCTTTTTCAATGACTTTTTTCTTATCTTTAATTTTTTGAACTTCTTGATCGTAATAATTCATCATGTTTTCATGTTTCAACATGTACTTATAACCAGTTAAGTCTTCAATCTTTTTTACATAGAAAGCTTGATCATTTGTTTGAAAATGATCATTAATCGCTAAAAGTGATTGATGTTTTTCATCATGAAGCACTTCTAATGTTTGGATACATGATTTAATGACTTCTGGATGTGATGGCAAATGATAAAGTTCGATTAAAATATCTTTCAAATCTTGATCGTTTTGATAGAGTTTTCGAATAATAGATAAATAAGCTGTAGTCTGTTCTTGGTTATATTCAAGCTCATTTTTATAGGTTTTTAATAAGCGAAGCGCTTTTTCATTGCTGAGTCGATATTGATTGCGATACTTCGCTTCATTCATTAATAGTTCTCTTTTTTCAACTTCAAGTGTTTGTTCGTATTTATGATGATCAAGCTGATTTTTGTTTTCAATATAATGAATTTCTTTTTCAAGTTCAATTTCTTTAATTTTATGGTTTAAATCAAAGTTGATTTGTTCTTTTGTTTTATTTAAAATCAATTGTGCAAGTTCAGTTTTTAACTCTTGTTCTTTAATGTCAAAATCACGTCTCGCTTTTGCTTTTTCCATTTCGAGTTGAATCGTAATATTTAACACTTGTGTATCCGCGTGATAAAGTGCTTTAGCACGCTCTTTTTCAAATTCAGTTTCTGCCAGTTTAAGTTCATAATCGATTTGAAAACTTTTTTCGATAAGTTTGGATTTTGCAATCAAAATATGTGCATCATTTGCGAGTAAATTGAGTTCTCTTTCTTGAACAGCTTGTGCTATAGCAAGCTGAAACTCTAGTGGCAACAAATCTTTGTTGTGTGTGAGAAGAAGAACTTCTTTTTTATAGTCAAATGTTTGATTAACAAGTTTTAATTTTTGATCAGATGATTCCATGTTGTGATGGAAGTTTAAATCAATCTTCGTGAATTCTTGTTTCTTTTCATACTCATAGAGTATTTTTTGCATGCGCCAATCATTAATCTCTTTTAAATGCTTTTGGTCATGTAGAAAAAGACGTCGTTGTTGCTCACGATGCTTTTCTAAGATATCTTTATTTGTTCGAATAATTTGCTTGTTTAACTCATTATCAAGTGCGTTTAATTTTCGTGTTAACTGATGATTGGTCTTATCTCGCTCATGTGGATCAGCCATCGATTTCATGAGATCTCTCATCTCTCTTGATGTGAGTAACTTATCTTTGGTAATCGATTCACGAAACGCTGAGAGTTTACTGTTTAATAAGGTAATCGCCTCATTCGCTTCATGGATGATACGCTCTTTTTTCTTTTCATAATCTTCTTTTTGAAGATCAAAAATCACATTTAAACTGTTTAACTTTTCACCGTATGCAGTTAATGCCTTTTGTTGAGCATCCTGATAGTTAATCTTTAACGTTTCAATAGCTTTTTCAATAGGTTTAATGCTTGATTGATGGTCTTTTTGAATCGAACTTTGTGCCTGTGTATAGTGTTTTTTAAGTTCGTTAATCTTTTTGTTAAGGTGAATCGAAAGATTTGTATAATTGGTTTTAATGTTTAAATAAATGTCATCATTTTCTTTTGATAGATCTTGCGTTGTCAATTTACTGTCTTCGATGTTGATGTCAATGGTTTTTTTATAGGTTTCTAGGCTAGCACTAATGTCTTGCATGCGTGCATCATATGTTTTAGCTGCACGCTCAACACCAACTTTCTTTTCTTCTTCAATAGCAAGTGTTGTTTCTTGGTATTTCTTACGTGCATCATTCATGATTTTATTAAAATAAGCAAGCTCTCGACTATAGAAAACCTGTGCATCCTTAACCTTTTCATTTGCTTGTGCTTTTAAGCGTTCAACTCTTTCATCAATCGTTTCTAAAAGCGATTTAAAGCGTTGGTTTAAATCATGGATCTCTTTTTGACATTTTTTTTGACTTTTTTCGATTTCACCTTGATTTTTATCAATAATAACTTTCAGTGATTTTGAAAAATTCTCAATATGATCAGCATATCCTTTATTAATGGATACATTTTCTGTGATAAATCTTTGCTCAACTTGTGAAAGATGCGATTCAACTTTTGATAAAAAGGGATTAAGCTCACGCAAAAGAACAACCAATTTTTTTGAAATTGGCAGATATTTCTTATCTAATGCAAGTTGTTGCTTTAAATCATTCTCAAATGATTTCAAATATTCGAACTTGAAAATGGTCATCACATCCTAAAATAATTATATCATATTAAAAAGTTATCATAGAAAAAACAGCGATAAAATGGTATAATAAAAGGAAACAAAAAATAAAGGAATGGTGATTGTTTTGTATGCATATTTAGAAGGCACAATAACTGAAATCAAGCCTAGTTATCTTGTGTTAGAAAACCAAGGTGTTGGCTATATGATTATTTCACCAAATCCCTACGCATATCGTCTTCACGAAAGCTTGCGTATCTATACCCATCATTATGTTAGAGAAGACATTAATGCACTTTATGGCTTTCGCAGTTTAGAAAGCAAAGAGCTCTTTATTAAACTCATTTCGGTATCAGGGATTGGACCCAAAAGTGCACTTTCTTTATTAGCTACAGATGCAATTAATGATATTATTTTAGCGATTGAAGAGGGACATGTCAAGTTTTTAACGAAGTTTCCTGGCATTGGTTTAAAAAGCGCACAACAAATCATTTTAGATTTAAAAGGGAAATTAGTTGATGCGGATGATGAATTGCTCCCTACTCATAAAAATGATGTAGAAGATGCTTTATCAGCACTTGGTTATTCAAAAGCCGAAATTAAGAAAGTCATGAAGAAAGTGAATCCTGATGAAACCGTTGAACATATGGTTAAACAAGCTTTGCAATTTTTAATGAAGTAGGTATAGTTGATGGATAAAGAACGTATTGTAACAGCCATGTCAATGAAAGAAGATGAAGATCAGCATTTACGTCCTCAGCTTCTTGATCAATATATTGGACAAGATGACATCAAAGAAATGCTTGATGTCTATATTAAAGCTGCTCTAAAAAGAAAAGAAGCGCTTGATCATATTTTACTATATGGACCTCCTGGTTTAGGTAAAACAACGCTTGCTCAAATTATCGCGAATGAGTTAGGTGTTCAAATCAAAGTTACATCTGGTCCAGCGATTGAAAGAAGTGGAGATTTAGCCGCAGTGCTATCTTCTTTAAATCCTGGAGATGTTTTATTTATCGATGAAATCCATCGTCTTCCTCGTTTTGTCGAGGAAGTTTTATATGCAGCTATGGAAGATTATGTCTTAGACATCGTTATTGGAAAAGATCATGATTCCAGATCGATTCGTATCGATTTACCTCCTTTTACATTGATTGGAGCTACCACACGTTTTGGCGATTTATCAGCTCCACTTCGCGATCGATTCGGTGTTGTATTAAGACTTTCATATTATAACGAGGGCGATTTAAAGAAGATTGTGCAACGCACATCCAAAGTATATCAGACTGAGATTGAAAAAGAAGCTGTTTCATCACTTGCTAGACGTAGTCGAGGTACACCACGTATCGCGAATCGACTTTTTAGAAGAGTGAGGGATTTTGCAGAAATTATCGGTGATGGTATCATTACCGACAAAATTACCGATCATGCATTATCCAAACTCGGTATTGACCATAATGGTTTAGATCATACCGATTATCGCTATTTAAGAAGTATCATTGAACGCTTTTCAGGTGGACCCGTTGGTATTGAATCGATAGCAGCAACCATATCTGAAGAAATAACAACTGTAGAAGATGTCTATGAACCTTATTTACTGCAAGAGGGTTACATCAAACGTACAGCAAGAGGACGTGTTGCTACTGATAAAGCATATCACGCCTTAGGTATTACATATTACAAAGGAATTTTTGAACATGAAAGTAAATGATTTTGATTTTATACTCCCAAAAAAGCTGATTGCACAACATCCCAGTGAGAAGCGTGATCATTCAAGGTTGATGGTTTTAAATCGTGGTGATCAAACCATTGATCATCACCATTTTTATGATATTGTAGACCTATTAGATACTAATGATGTTTTAGTCATTAATAATACTAAAGTTATTCCTGCACGTCTATTAGGTGTAAAAGAAGATACCCAAGCTTTCATTGAAGTCTTATTGTTAAAAGAAATCGAAAAAGATGTTTGGGAAGCTATGACCAAACCAGCTCGTAGAGTCAAAGTTGGTACAAAAATAACGTTTTCCAGCCTTTTGACGATGACATGTATTCGAGTCTTAGATGAAGGCGTGAGAGTCTTCAAACTTGATTATGAAGGCATTTTAATTGAGATTTTAGAACGCTTAGGTACAATGCCATTGCCGCCTTACATTACCGAACAACTCAAAGAACAAGATCGTTATCAAACGGTTTATGCACAAAACCTCGGTAGTGCAGCAGCACCAACTGCTGGTCTTCATTTCACAAACGATTTACTTGAAAAAATCAAGCAAAAAGGAATTGAAATCATTCCAATAACCCTTCATGTTGGCTTAGGAACGTTTAAACCTGTAACTGTTGATAACATTTTAGATCATCATATGCATGAAGAAACCTATACACTTACACAAGACTCTGCAAACCGTCTCAATGATGCCATCAAGCAACAAAAACATATTGTTTGTGTCGGTACGACCTCGATTAGAACCATTGAGTCTAACTACAATCAAGGATTTCATCCAGGGACATTTGATACGAATATTTTCATCTATCCTGGTTATCAATTTAAAGTAGTTAATCAGTTAATTACCAATTTTCATCTTCCTAAATCCACACTGATTATGCTGGTTAGTGCACTCGCTGGACGCGAGTTTACCTTAAAAGCATACGAAGAGGCTGTTGAAAAGGAGTATCGTTTCTTTTCATTTGGAGACGCAATGTTAATAAAATAATTGAAAAATTGACAATTTATAGATATAATCTATATTGAACGGAGGGATTGCATGTTACCCATATTATCAATTTTTACCATCATTAGCGGAGTTGCAGCCCTTTTAGTTATACTTTTGATCATCATCGTCATGATACTCAAAAAGAGTAAAAAACAAGAAGAAAAAACAGAACCGGTCAATCAAGCATTTCTTGATCAATTGGTATCTGCACTGGGTGGACACCAAAACATCCTCGATGTTAAAAAAGAGCACCAACGTTTAAAAGTGACCGTAAAAGATACAAAACGTATCCAATCTGAGGCATTAAAAGATTTACAAATTGCAGCATTTCTCAAAGCTAAAGAAGTGACACTGTTGATTAAGCATCAACCAGATAAGGTAATGAGCTATTTATATGAACAAAGAAAAGGGGTTTAAAGTATGGAACAATCATTTTTAATTATTTCGGAATATGGTATTCATGCACGTCCAGCAACGCGTTTAGTAAACTTAGCGATGACATTTCACTCAGAAATTGATTTAACAGCCATGGGTAGAACCATTAACTTAAAATCGATTATGGGCCTTATGTCGCTTGGTATTTACAAAGGAGAGCTGGTGAAAGTGGTTGCTACAGGCTCAGATGCTGAAAAAGCAATTACAGCGATATCAGACTTCATTTTGACTGAAGGATTAGGAAGACTGGCATAAATTAAATAGCGATGTCAATCGCTTTTTATATTTAAGAGGTAGGGTATGAGACAAAAACGTATTAAACATGCAACACGAGAGCTTTTATCCAAACATGATGTCATCATCGATTTAAAAATGTTGGATGTTTCACATCAAAAAGTTTCATTAGAAATTGGTTCTGGAAAAGGTAAATTTATCACAGACTTAGCTCGTGATTATCCTTTAGAACTTTTTGTTGCTATGGAAGTAAACATCAATGTCTGTTATCGTATTTTAGAGAAAAAATTGGAAGAAAATTTGAATAATTTAATCATCATTTTAGGTGATGCATCTAACCTGCTATCTTACTTTGAACCCAATAGCATTGATCAAATTTACTTAAACTTTTCGGACCCATGGCCAAAGAAAAGACATCATAAACGCCGCTTAACAGCACCTTCTTTTTTAAAACAATATATATCCATCTTAAAGCATGATGGTCTACTCCAATTTAGAACCGATCATCATGATTTGTTTCAAGATAGCATGGAGACTATCCATGATTATTTTGAAATAACTGACATTCAAACCCAATTAGAACCATCAAACTATATGACAGAATATGAACTTAAAAAACGACAAGAAGGACCGATTTATCAAATCATCGGTAAGGTGAACAAACATGTTGAAGAAAGTCTATAAAGATTTATTTGATTTAGCAGGAACAAGCGGTTATGAAAAAGATGTACGTCAGTATATGAAAGCATTCATGGAAAAGTACGATCAATTTGAAATTATTCAAGATCGTTTAGGTTCGATCTTTGCAGTGAAAAGGGCAAAAAATTCACAAGCACCGGTTGTGATGATTGCTGGTCATATGGATGAAGTCGGCTTAATGGTTTCTGGTATTTCACCGCAAGGTATGATTCATATGCAACCTGTTGGTTCACTGAATGGTGAAGTTTTAGTTTCACAAGTTTTAAATGTTTATACCAAGAATGGTATGATCAAAGGTGTTGTTGGTGCGATACCACCACACTTAAAGAAAGAGCAAACCACAAAGCTAAATGAGCTTGTTTTAGATATTGGTGCCTCATCAAAGGAAGAAGCGATATCATTTGGTGTCTCACTCGGTGATATGATCTTATTTGATAATCCGTTTGCACAAACGAAAAATCCTTATCGTATCATCGCAAAAGCGATTGATAATCGTTATGGATGTGGTTTAGCATTAGAAACGATTGCAATGTTTAATGATATTGAGCTACCTTTTACACTCGTTTCAGGTGCAACTGTACAAGAAGAAGTTGGGTTAAGAGGTGCTGAAACATCTGTTAATAAATTTCATCCTGATCTATTCATTGCACTTGATGCATCACCTGTTAATGACGCCATTGATAAAGATGCGATGGGCGGCTTAAATAAAGGATTTTTGATTCGCATGTATGACCCACGGAATGTCATGCACCAAGGATTGTTAAGCTTTTTTGTCGATTTAGCAAAAAAACATAACATACCTTATCAACATTTTATGTCGCTTGGTGGAACCGATGCAGCAAAGGCACTCGATATGGATGCAGGTATTTTATCAACAACCATTGGCCTACCTGCACGATACATTCATTCAACTGCAGCCATGATGGACACGAGAGATTTAGAAGCTGCACAAACATTTTTATTTACACTACTTAAAACATTAGATCAAGAAAAAATCCAAAAACTAAAGGAGGCAAATCGATGACAAAGTTACTAAGTAATAGTGTAAAGATGCCTAAACTCGGGTTAGGAACATTTTTAATGCCAGATGGTACGGATGCGTACGATTCAGTGAGAGAAGCTCTTAAAATAGGTTATCGCCATATTGACACTGCACAAATGTATCAAAATGAGGAATCCGTTGGAAGAGCGATTAAAGATTCCGGTTTACAGCGTGAAGAGGTTTTTATTACAACGAAGCAAAGAGGTCATTCCTCTGTCGAAAACATGCAAAAAGCATTTGATGAATCCCTACGTAAACTGGGTACAGATTATGTTGATTTATATCTTGTTCATTGGCCAAATCATGATAAAAAAATCAACCAAGCAACCTGGGCGTTTTTTGAGAAACTTTATAAAGAAGGTAAATGCAAGTCGATTGGTGTATCCAATTTCCAAAAACATCATGTACTGGATCTTTATGAAACAGCAACCATTAAACCAATGGTTAATCAAGTGGAACTCCATCCCGGTTTATCACAAGCCCCATTAAAGGCGTGGCTTGATGAAGAAGGAATTGCGATTGAATCATATGGACCTTTTATGAAAGGTGGCATTTTTGAAGGTATATGGCAAGAGGCTTTGTCAAAACTTGCTTTAAAATATCAAAGAACGATTCCACAAATCGTGATTGCATGGGGATTAAAAAGAGATATCATTATGATTCCTAAGAGCGTGACTCCTTCTCGCATTAAAGAAAACTTTGAAGCGAAAGATATAAATTTATCGGATGAGGATATAGCCATCATTGATGATTTAAATCGCGGCAAACGTGTTTACACAGACCCAGACAACAGTCCTTGGGGCCCTTATATGAAATAGTCTCCTTTGGAGACTTTTTTTCTTGTATTTTTGATTATTTTATCATATAATAAAAACGTACTTATGGGACCCTTAGTGGCCTAAAAAGGAGAAGAAAATGAATAATAATCGTATTTTTTTATTGACACTCATGGTTACATTTATTACCATTATGGTGATGCTCACGGTGTTTTGGCAATTGGGTTATCCACTGATGTTTGGTGGCGTTAACATGAATTTGCTCATTGTACCTGTACTCATTGGTGTTTTTATTTTGCCACTCAAATATGGCTTAATTCTTGGCTTTTTAATGGGGATGAGTTCGTTCATCCTAGCTTTTGCACTTGGTATTCCGATTTTCCAAAATCCATTGATTTCGGTTTTACCACGTACACTTTTTATTCTACCTGCATTCTACATTTACCGTTTTATGCGCAGCATTGTTGAAAAATATCCAAAATACGGTAAACAAGTCTCGTTTATTTTGATTTCGTTAGTTACAGCCTTTTCATTTTACTACGGACTCGAACAAATCTTTAAGTTGATGGCTTGGAACTTTCAAGCATTTGTTCCCCTTATTTTAGTGATTATTGTTTTAGTGCTCACGTTTTACTTCAATTACCTTGATAAGATTGATCAAAAATTCATTTATGTGCCAACCAGCTTAATATTAGGTACTCTATCACACAGTATTATTACCATATTAAGTATGATTATTTTCGGTGGTGGTTCTTTTCAAACATTGATCATCTTACTCACAACAAATGTTTTAGCTGAAGCGATCATTGTGGTTGCGATTGCGACACCGATTGTTATCGTTTTGAAAACAATTTATCCAAACATTGAAAAAGGATTGATGGTATGATCTTACTCTTTGACGTTGGCAACACCAATATTAGCATCGGTCTATCCGATGGCACATTGATTGATGAGACATTTCGTCTAAACACAGAAGTCACAAAAACAGCAGATGAGTACTATATTCAAATGAAGTCTCTTTTTGACATGCGTGAGGTGACAGAAGTTGCGATTTCCTCAGTTGTGCCACGTGTGACTGAAAAAATCAAAGAAATCAGTTTAAAATACTTAAAAGTTGAGCCTTTAATCATTGGTCCTGGTATTAAAACCGGATTAAATGTTAAAACAGATAATCCACGTGAAGTAGGAGCTGATTTGATTTGTGATGCTGTGAGCGTTGAAGATTCTCCCAAACCTATGTTAGTGGTTGATTTAGGGACAGCGATTAAATATATCTATGTAAAACAAAAAACGATTTTAGGCGTCATCATCACACCAGGTGTTAATATATCGATTAAAGCTTTAGTTGGTAACACAGCTTTACTTCCTGATATTGATATTGAGGTTCCCAAAAAGGTATTAGGAACGCATACGATTGCATGTATGCAAAGTGGCGTAACTTATGGGGTTGCAGCTCAAGTTGATGGCTTAGTCGAACGAATTAAAGATGAGGTGAAAGAAGACTTTGATGTTATCTTAACTGGAGGGCTTTCTGAAATGATTGCGCCTTTATGCAGGTATCCATTAACAAGAGATCCTGATTTAGTGTTAAAAGGGCTCTTAAAAATCTTTGCACGAAATGAAAGAATTCGTAAATAACCAGGTTTCTGGTTATTTTTTTTGGATTTTTATTATATAATAAAAACGGTGATGAAAATGGAATATAAAAAGAATTATAACTTTTGGTTAGAACAAGATGATTTAGATATGATGTTAAAACATGAATTATTGGGGCTTTCTGAAGACGAGATTAAGGAAGCTTTTTATACAGAGTTAACGTTTGGTACAGGTGGTTTACGTGGTCTCATGGGTGTGGGTACCAATCGTATCAATGTGTATACGATTAGGCGTGCAACACTCGGTTTTGCACGGTTCCTTAAGAACCATCAAAAACAAGGTGGAGTTGCCATCTCTTATGACAATCGGAAAGACTCACTCTTTTTTGCAAAACAATCAGCAATGGTTCTCGCAGCTGAAGGTATTCAATCTTATTTGTTTGAAAATTTAAGACCGACACCGATGCTATCTTATGCTGTGCGTCACTTCAAGTGTGCGGGAGGCATTATGATTACAGCATCTCATAATCCGAAAGCCTATAATGGCTATAAAGCATATGATCATACAGGTGCACAACTTAATTTACATGACGCTGATGCTGTGATTGATGAAATCGCTAAGATTGATACCTTATTTGATATTAAGGTGTTAGAGGATGAGCATATTCATATGATTGATGCATCATTTGATGATATCTACTTAAATGAGGTCAAAAAAGTTAATATTCATCAAGAAGATAAAAAGGTCAAGATTGTCTACTCACCTCTTCATGGAACAGGTGGATCAGTCATCCCTGACTTCTTAAAACAAGAAGGTTATCAGATTTTTCCTTATTGTCCTGAAATGCAAGTTGATCCTACGTTTGGTACCTTAAAATCTTCAAACCCAGAAGAAGCACCTGCATTTGAGCGCACCATCAACTTTGCTAGAAACATGGATGCTGATCTTGTCATGGTCACTGACCCTGATGCTGATCGTTTAGGTATTGCTGTTAAACATCATGGTGAATATCAATTATTGACAGGTAATCAAACCGCAGCGATAGAGCTTTATTACATCTTATCTGAACGTAAAAAAATCAATCAATTACCCAAACAAGGTGCAGTTTACACAACCAATGTGACAACCGATATGATTTCTGTCATTGCCAAGTCATTTGGTATGAAAGTCGTTACGACATTGACAGGTTTTAAGTTTATTGGTGAAAAAGCTGAAGAACATCATGAAACACATGAATATATGTTTGGTTGTGAAGAATCCTATGGTTCTTTAATCAAAGATTTTGTACGAGATAAAGACGCGGTTCAAGCTGTTTATTTACTTGCTGAGATTGCGAATCATTTAAAGCTAAAAGGTCAAACCATGATTGATTATCTTGAAGAAATTTATCAAGCTTATGGTTACTATTTCGAATACACGCATAATATGACTTTACCTGGTATTTTAGGTATTGAGAAGATTGATTTGATTATGGATTATTTTAGAAGACGTCCTTTAAGTATTGAAGGTAAAACACTTATTGGTTACGATGATGTATTAAAGGGTATCCATGTTGAAAACGAAAATGAAACAAAATTACCTTATCCGACATCAAATGTATTAAAATATTATTATGACCATGAAACCTGGGTCGTTCTTAGACCCAGTGGTACAGAACCAAAAATCAAGATTTATTATGGAACAAAAGCATCATCGATGGTTGAAGCACAACGTTTCATCCATGCGTTAAACAAGATGGTTTTATCCATGATAGAATCTTTATAAGGAGAAATATTATGCAACAAAACAGAAGAGAATTATATATATCATCGATTAAAGATCATTCGCTATCACTCTTTTTCTCGGGAAAAGCTCCTCAACGTTCTGCTGACCAAAACTATTTGTTTTCAGTAAACCGTAATTTCTTTTATTTAACAGGTATTGATCAACAAAACGTCGTTTTATTGATTGCAAAAGGTGAATCAAAAGCTGACACGTATGTATTCATCGAGCCAATAGATCCTGTTAAAGCATTATGGGATGGTGCTGGTTTATCCTTTGAAGAAGCAGCAAACATCTCAGGAATAGATCTTAAATTTATTAAACCTATTGAGAGTTTGAATGCGACTATTGCACAACTTTTATCCACTTCAAGACGTGCACTCTATGGACACATTGAAACGTTCTATCTCGATTTAGAGCGTCAATCAGAAAAGGCTGATCCTACGCCTGCTTTAGCATATGCATCTTACTTACAAAAGGAATTTCCTTTTTTAGCGATTAAAACCAATCAAATGATCTTAGCAGAGCAACGCATGGTCAAAGATGAACTGGAAGTGGCAATGATTGAAAAAGCGATTGCTATCACAGATCAAGGTTTATCACGGATGATGAAAGCATTAAAACCTGGTAAAACCGAATACCAGATGCAGGCTGAGTATAATTATGTACTTAATCAGCATCGAACGATTCCAGCATTTGATACCATTGCTGCATCGGGTATCAATGCAACTGTTCTTCACTATATTGAAAATAAAGATGAGATTAAAGATAACACATTGTTACTCCTTGACTTAGGTGTTGAGCTTGGTCATTATTGTTCGGATATCACTCGTGTCTTTCCTGCTAATGGAACGTTTACTGATCGTCAAAAAGCGATTTATGAAGTGGTCCTAGAAGCTAATAAAAAAACGATAGCATGGCTAAAGGCTGGTGTTACCATTAAAGAGTTTAATGATTATGGCAAAGCGATTTTGTGTGAAGGTGCGAAAAAACTAGGTTTAATAAAAGAAGACAGTGAACTTGAAACATATTATTATCATGGTTTAGGTCATTACTTGGGTCTTGATGTACATGATGTCGGTAATTATTCCTTACCAATACCTGAAGGTGCAATTATTACCGTTGAACCTGGATTATACATCGCTGATGAAGCGATTGGTATTCGGATTGAAGATGATGTTTTAGTCACTAAAGATGGTGCAGTCAACTTATCGAAGAGCATCATAAAGGAAGTTAAAGATATTGAAGCTTTTATGAAAAAGTAGTTTATAATGATAAAATTCTCAAACAGAAATGGTCAACATTTCTGTTTTTTATTATATCTTTAGGCCATATACGCCCTGTTCACGTCATTTTTCATTGTATAAAATAGAAGAAAAAGGGGGAATTAAAATGAAAAAATGTATGATTTTCAGTTTTACATTATTTTTGTTAGGATGTGTTTTAATATCGACTAATCTGTTTAGCATTAAAGCTTCAACACTGTATTATCCTAGTGGTGGTCCTGGCGAGAATCGCTATAATGAACGTGAGATAAGACATGGTTATTATCGTTTTTATGAAAATGATGCTGATTATCAAGCAGAGTACTTACCTATCAAACAGCAAATAGTTAATGGTTATCCAACGAATCAAGCCCATGTCAATGTGTATGGACAAATCACAAGAGCTCATAGTTCTGATGATCAAAAAGACATTTATGTATTTGAAATTAATCAACGAAGTACTGTTGTTTTTCAACTGAATAACCGTAACAATACTGATACAAGAAATCTTCATATGATTTTATACAATCAGTTCTTTCCGATTTTATATACAAATACTGATACTTATCATGTACCTTTAACTTATACACATCAAGGCATTGATATTAGACACAAATTTTCAGAAAGAAGAATCATTGAAACTAATACGGCTTATGTTCACAACAAACAAATGACTGTTATATTAGAACCAGGCATTTATTATATGGAACTCAAGTTTAATAGTACATCTTATGCTAATGTCGATTACTTGTTTTCAATCAATCTTGCACCACGAGCTGCTCAATTTAACACACAATTTAGCTCCTCAAGCATAAAACCTATACAGTATAATTATACAGGTCATCTCTACTATAATGCTGTTCATTTACAAATCGAAAACTTATCCCAACTTAGCAACAAAATCTATCATACACCTGCATCTATTAGAGTTAACACAAGTGCAAATTTAAAAACATATTATGAAAATATTTATGATTTTCAAACGTTCAATGATGATTTTCGCTTATATAATTACAATCACAAAAAACTAACGACAGATCATCTTGTACTTTATGACATGAATCAATGGATTAACTTTCAGTTTTACTTATGGCAGACATTTATTAAAATGGATGCATATGTCAATCAAGTATCACAAATATCTCCATTAATCAGTTTCTTTGGTGATCTCGCTATTATTGGAGCTAAAGAATTGATTGCTGCTATTCCTGTTTTTGGCCATATTACGAAAGTCTTAGATGTCTATGAAGCTGCAGTTCCTTATTTAAATACAACAAATAATCTACCTTTAAGTGACTTTAGTCACACAAGAAAAGACTATGTGATGCGCAACATGAGTAAATTTATAACTTCTTCTTTAGGCTTCAATGCTGAGGGTTTTGATGATTTTGTTAATGTTTTTGGCTTAAATCGTCATGCATATCCTGAGATTATTCAATATAATCCAGAAAACTTCACCATGTTTTCTAACTTTCTTAACTCCTATGCAACAACCATGCATTATGATGAAATGATGAATGAGTTATCCTATATGCTAAACCAATTTTATCGACATGATCGATTAAACATGGCAGTTTATAAAGAAGGTGCTTTTTATGCACATCATGTGGCAATCAATAAACAATTCATAGGTACAAGAGATGGATTTACGCGATTAGTATCAAGCTTCTCATCAAATACTATCCTTGTAGGTACATCTAGTCTAACAGGTTCACTCACAAATCTAAATTTAGCACAGCCTTTTAATTTAACACAAAGTAGAGGTATTTCATATAGAGTAACACGTTCTACTTATAAACCATTCCCGAGTGGAAGCGGTGGTGGTGGCGGAGAATGCTATGGTCCTGGATTTTGCATCGTTTCTTTTTAATAGTTATCTTTTAAAAAAGTAAATCATACGGTTTTGAGTAGTATAAGTTAGGAGGAACTTATATGAAAAAAATCGTATTTTTTATTTTACTCAACTTAAGTATATGCTTTATTGGTGTTGATGTGTTTGCCAACACCAGTTATCACAGTTTTGAGTCACTCATTATCAATGAAGGCAAACTGTTAGAAAACTATACATCAGATGACTATAAAACGTATTATAAACACGTTGACAAACGAAAGTTTTCAGGATGGAATGTTTATAAAGTACATCAAAACGTTAAGGTAACATATGTCACAGAGACCATATTTTCTTATTACAATGATGGTTACACAGCCATTGATTACTCATTTAAGCTGGATCGAAAAACAAACACAAAAATCAGTTTATCAGCTACTGGATCGATTGGTTTAAAAATAGCGAAAGATGGGAAAGGATTTAAGAATAATTTAGATAGTTCACTCAAATTGTCTGCCGAATACACCAAAGCCACCGAAGAAAAAGAAACTTATGAAATGAAGTTTAAAGTGGACCCTGGCACTCAAGTTGATTTATACATTTATGGTGAGGGAAAAATCACAAATGGGGTTGCTGCAAGATATCTTTTTTGGATACGTTTAGATCGTGGTGGTTTTGAAGTTTTTATGATTACTACACAATATCAACGACTGGAGAAAAAACGCATATGAAGCATATCATTTTTTACGTGTTAACCGCTCTATGTGCTTGTGGATTGACGTATGTAATCATTCACAATCACGAAGAAAAGGTACCCAAGTTATTAACCATAGATACGACATATACGTATTTATATGATGATCAACAAATCGTGGAAATCATCTTTTATGTGAATCAACCTAAACATCCATTAACACATCAACAATCTTACGATTTAATCTATTTGTCGAATGAACAAGAGACAAAAAAGATTGAAGTTGAACTGATAAGTATCGCTAAAAGACATGTAGAAACTTATCTCGGTGAAACATATCAACAAATCATGTTGCAGCTAAAGTGTCCATATGTCGATGGATATTACGAAATAAAAGATGCTTATTTAAACATAAATCTTGTTAATCAACATCATTATCAATTTCGTATAGGTGATCTTTTTATTCATCAAAAACAAGATAACACGACATCTTTTAACTGGACAAGTCTTTACGGGATGAAAGCGGAAAATCAGTTTATGTCTAGACTCTCACACATCCATATTCCCTATGATTATTTGGATAAGACCATTTCTTCTATATCTATTGGTTCTGATGATAACGTCTCATTTGAACTAGAAAATCATGTCTTAAAGCTAGTTATTGTTCATCAAAACCGCTTGCTCTATCAAGCGCCGATCATTATAACTTTTGCTGATGGTTCTGTATCCTTCATTGATAACTTCAGATACATGATTGATTATCAATTACTCAAAGAAAGTGGTCCTTTGGTAAACATCTATGTCCTTGATTAAGTTAGAAGAAGTAAAGAAAAATTATCTTAGTAAAACTTTTAATCTTGAAATCTTTCCAAAGGATTTTATTTTAGTTAGTGGTGAAAATGGACAAGGTAAAACCACATTGATTCAACTTCTATTAGGCTATATTTATCCTGATCAAGGCAAAATAACAAGCAAGAAACTGAAAATTGGTTATTTGCCTGAAAAGGCATCACTTCCATTGTTTGTGAAAGTCAATCAATATCTTGAGACACTAGCTCGTATTAAAAAGACACGCATGGATCATGAACTACTTTACCTTTTTCATCTGCCTTTATCCAAATCCATTCATCAGTTATCAAAAGGAAATATGCAAAAGTTAGCATTAACTTCAACATTTTTAGGCAATCCAGATTTAATCATTTTAGATGAACCCTTATCAGGTTTAGATCAAGAATCTGAGCATATTTTAGCTGACTATATTCAAAAAAGAAGAGATGATGGTATGAGTTTCATCATCTCAACCCATCAACCCGATCGTTTTAAGCATCTTTGCTCAAAGCATTTAATTTTATGATATCTTTTTTATGGGTTCATTTGTTTTACCCGAAAAAGAAGCTCATCTTATGGTTGTCTATTGTGGTTATGTTTGGTATATTAAGTCTACTCATTGATCCGTTTCATCATGTGCTAGATGAGTATTTGTTTCCCTCATCTTATCTTTACAGCTATGAAACGATGATGATTAAAATCATGACGCTCATGATGCCATTCATGATTATCATTTGTGTTATGGATCATGATCAACTCTATTTAAGACCCCTATATAGTTATTTTGGACGATCACATGTGATCGTTTTTAAAACCATCGTCTATATCCTGATGATAACCTTTCTTTATCTTTCTTTAATGGTTTATTATTATGCTCTTTTTTATCTTTTTAAACCTCATCTAAGCATCTTTGTTCATATAAAAACGTTCGTTCATCTCTATTTGGATGCTATCATTTTACTTATCTTTGTTTTATATCTCATTCGTGATAAATATAAGATGTTTAGTATTATCTTTGGAATACTCTATATGATTAATCAGTTTATTCAAGAAGATGTTAGTCATTTAGGTCTTTATTATCTTTTTCCATTCAAAAATGAGTTTTTTGAGTCATATATGCTTGCAATACCTTATAAACTATGTTATATTAGTCTAGGATTAATCCTAACACACAGAAAAATGTGCATTGAGCCGCTCAGTACAACATAACGATTTGACTTTAACTGTGAATATGGTATAATCTTTACGTAAGTAAATCAAGTGAAAAGAAGAGGTACCCTCTCGCCTGATGGATGAATTCATAGGCAAACGTGTCACGATCATTAATTTGACGCTACAAGTGGGTACAATACGTACACACTTTTTTCTTTTCAACACTCACAAAGAAACGGAGGTGAAACACATTAAGCAAATAAAAGGAAAATCTACTGAACTTGTAAACGAAAATATTCCTAACGTTGAACTGCTAGTCATTGATGAAGCAGGTGTCAAGGTAGGTGTTATTTCACGCAAAGAAGCTATGGCGATTGCTAGCCAAAGAGAATTTGACCTCGTTGTCGTCTCTCCTGATTCAAAACCAATGGTTGCAAAGCTCATGGACTATTCTAAGTATCGTTATGATCAACAAAGAAAACTACGTGAAATGAAGAAAAATCAACATATCGTTGATATTAAAGAGATTCGTTTAAGCCCAACCATTGATAAGCACGATTTAGAAACAAAGTTAAAACATACACTTAAGTTTCTTGAAAAAGGCGATAAAGTTAAAGTATCCATTCGTTTCTTCGGTAGAATGATAACCCATAGCGACGTTGGTCGAAAAGTTATGAATGAATTTATTGAAAAAATCGGAGATCGTTGCATCATTGAGTCGCATCCAAAAATGGATGGACGCAGCATGATTGCCATGATTGCACCAAGCAACCCAGACAAATAGAAAGAAGGTCATTACACATGCCAAAACAAAAGACACATAGTGGATTAAAAAAGAGAATTAAAATTACTGGTACTGGTAAATTAATGCGTGGCCACGCTTATACAGGCCATTTAGCAGCATCAAAAACAACAAAACAAAATAGACAATTAAGAGGCGAAACACACGTCGATGCGTCAGACAAAAAACGTATCAAGTCATTGATTTCGAACTTAATGTAACAGGAGGAGAAGAACATGCCAAGAGTTAAGGGCGGATCAGTCGCTAGACGTCGTCGTAAAAAGATTTTAAAACTTGCCAAAGGATATTTTGGATCAAAGAGAACTTTATTTAGAACAGCTCATGAACAAGTTATGCGTTCATTAAGCTATGCTTATCGTGATAGAAAGCAAAAGAAAAGAGAGTTTAGAAAACTTTGGATTCAAAGAATCAATGCTGCAGCTAAGTTAAATGGAACAAAATATTCAACACTTATTCATGGTTTATCACTTGCAAATGTTGAAGTTAACCGTAAAATGTTAGCTGATATCGCTATCCATCAACCTGAAGATTTTACTGCATATTGCAAGATAGCTAAAGACGCTTTAGCTGGAAACTTACCAAAACCTGCCAAAGTTGAGCCTAAAAAAGTAGAAGAAAAAGAAGCCATTGATTACTCAAAAATGCTCGTTAAAGACTTAAAAGCTTTAGCAGCTGAAAGAGGAATCGAAGGCGCTGAAAAGATGTTAAAGGCTGACTTAGTCGAAGCACTTAGTAAGTAAAATGCAAAAAGAGTGGAAATAACTGCTCTTTTTTTGTATAATAATGACATAGGTGAAAACATGAAAAAACGCATATTAATCGCAATAATTCTAACTTTATTAACCATCATTTTCTTACCAACAGCACTCATCTTGATGCAACTTAGAGGACAGGTCATATCGATTCTCGTATCACTTGTTGTTTTGGTCATTATTGGTGTATACGTGTTTGGTGGTGTCCCAAAAATGATTATTTATATCATTTATGGTGCTGTGACATCATTTTTTCTATTTTTGTTACCTGAGCCTTATCATGTACCCATTGTATTTATAGGCACACTGTTGTTTATCTTACATCCATTATCTTCCTTTGAAAATTATTTATCTGAAAAGATGTTGCCAGAAGATGTCTTACCTATCCGTATTAGTATTCATGGTTCATATTGGCCATTTTATGCATATTTTAAAGAAATGAAAAACTTTTATCATCTTCCTCAAGCAAGAAAGCTTTACACTAAAAAATCATATTTGCAATTAAGACAATTAACAACTATTTTATTAACATTTGTCGGTATCTTTTTATATATTCATGCGATTAGCTTAATCGCGAATTCACTTGATGATTTCACATGGCGTAATTTCTTTATATTCTATGCTGTTATTATTATGTTTATATTGTCATATTATACGTTTAAGAAAGGTTTTACATCGACATTTAGAACCCTGGGTATTTCATTATTTCCACCTATGATATATTTAATACTTATCTCTGATTTCCCAGATGTTATTAAATATTCATTTGCTACATCAGTTCTTGTTTTAGGATTAGTCATTAGCATTATAGAGTTGACAAAGTATTATCAAAGGGTTGCATATGATGATTATCATTATTATGATGTTGATCAACAACTTGAAGTCTTCGCTAATGCACTTTTTGAACCGATTGTTTATAATGAGTCGTTTACAAAATGTGCGCATTATCAAATAAAAGTTAAACTTGAAACTTTCCAGAAACAATTTCATGACATTTTAGTTTATGCTAATTTTTTCAGATTTATTATTACAGCTTATGCATATGGTAAAGAAATGGTTCATCTTCATGCTGATTTTCATGAAAAAAATGAAAAACGAGCTGAGAAATTTAAAGTTTATTTAGAGTCTAAGTTTAAAATAGGTATAACTATGGATTTAATTGATGATCCAAACAAATCAAGTTATGAGGAAAAATTCTTTCATCGACCCAATTACATCATTGCACGTGCACAAAATTTAGCTAATTTATTAAAAGAACTTGAGATTAAAACGAAAATTATTATAAGTATTATTGCTTACTTTGAACTTGAAGAAGAATTAGAGGAATTTCAATCTGACTTCCAAATGGTTAGACTTGATGATCTTTCTGAAGATAACTATATTACGGTACGTATTGATGTACCTTCCATTAATGTTGATTATATGATTGAATCTAAGATTAGAGAGGTACTCTTATCATTAATGGTTCATCATGGTCAATTTGTGCGTATTTCTGTTTACTATTAAGTTAGCCCTATGGGCTATCTTTTTTTTTACTCAGTGAATAAAGGTTTTAATTTCTTGACATTATGATTAAGTCATGATAAATTGAAGGTGAACCTAGGAAGCAGCCGTGGAACCCAAATCTTTACAATGGGAACTAAAACGATATGGGCGTGAAAGCCATTTTATGGAATCCCGATATATCGACAAGATAGCACCCACTTGGAACTATTTCGTTCTCACAGCTTTCTAGGCTTTTTTTATGCCTAAAAAGATGCTATAATAAAGTATCTGCGTAAAAAGGAGACTTACTATAATAAGTCAAGCAATAAATGATGAAAAATAGTAAAAGA
>OBJA01000997.1_pt1 | contig 21416 bp, 19 predicted proteins | sample 1519751 | NCBI WGS metagenome assembly OBJA01 (sample SAMEA3881238, study PRJEB22517) | soil metagenome | biome: lake sediment; feature: soda lake sediment; material: sediment, water from around vicinity | place: India | collected 2013-12-23 | depth 3 m
GTAGTTTGACCGTAGTTGGACCGTAGCGCTACGGTCCAACTACGGTCAAACTACGGTCAAACTACGGTCCAACTATGGTCGCAATATTGAGAGATAAAGAAATGGATAATGCAGGGGGGCTCATCAGCAAGGTCTGAGCCGGCTTCTCTGGAATAATGAGAGGGGGCTGGTCTTTTCCTTTTGTTAAGACTCAGCTGTTGCTGATGGCCATTTTCCGGCAACACGTTTCTAAGCCCGGGGCTTAACCTCCTGAATTAAATGAACGGTTTTTTTATGTGATGTCAAAATAAATTTGCAGGTTTGCAGTTGAATTCCACATGAACAATAAGCTAAAGATGAGTTTTTTTGAGAATATCGACCTCTGGGCCGAGAGCCTTTTGGCAGGCTTGCCGGCTGAAATTGCATTCTTCACCAGGGCAGTGATGTATATCAGCATAATTATCCTGTTGTGCGTGATGGTGAATTACCTGACCAAGAAACTGATCGTGGCATCGGTTGGGGTTTTGGTTCGCAAGAGCTCCAACAAATGGGACGATGTTTTTCTTGAAAAGAAAGTATTTCACAAGCTATCGCATCTGGCCCCGGTGGTGGTAATCTATGCCCTTGCCCCGGCGCTTCTGAATGATTTTCCAAGGCTTACAGCCATTACCAACTCAGTCACCGACCTTTATATCATCCTGATGGTGCTGATGTTGTTTTATGCCTTTTTGAATGCAGTGGGTGCCATTTACGATTCTTATGATGTTTCGCGTACAAGGCCCATAAAGATATACCTTCAGATCACCAAGATCATCACTGGCCTTTTTGCCGGCATCATGGCCCTGTCGGTGCTTCTTGACAAGACCCCGCTTTATTTTCTCACGGGAATGGGGGCTGCAATGGCAATATTGATGCTTGTTTTCAAGGATACCATCCTGGGTTTTGTTGGGGGGGTGCAGGTTACAGCCAACAACCTGGTGCAGGTTGGCGACTGGATCGAGATGCCAAAGTACGGTGCCGACGGGGATGTGGTGGAAATTGCCCTTCATACAGTGAAGGTTCAGAACTGGGATCGAACCATTACTACCATACCCACCTATGCCCTGGTGACCGATAGCTTCAAAAACTGGCGCGGGATGGTGCAGTCAGGGGGACGGCGCATCAAGCGCTCTGTTTTTATAGATGCCAAATCCGTGCGCTTCTGCGATGAAGCCATGCTGGCCCGCTTTGAAGAAATAGCCTACCTGAAGGATTATATCAAAAGCCGCCGGCAGGAGATTGAGCAGTACAACAAGTCGCATAACTTTGATCCGGATGTTGTTGTCAATGGCCGCCGAATGACCAACCTGGGCACCTTCCGGGCCTATATTACCCATTACCTGAAGAATCATCCCAAGATCCATCAGGATATGATCTGCATGGTCAGGCAGCTGGCACCCGATGAAAAGGGAATCCCCCTGGAGATCTATGCCTTTACCAACGATATCCAATGGGTTAATTACGAAATGATTCAGAGCGACCTGTTTGATCACATCCTGGCAGTTTTGCCCTACTTCCAGCTAAAAGTGTTCCAGTTTCCTTCCGAGCTGTCTCTCGGACCAGGAATACATACCGACTTTCAGGCTGCTTCCAGGGATGTCGTTCAACGAAGTTGATTTTTAGGATAAAAATCAGTATATTTAATACCAGATCAGGTTTGGAGCAAATTCTTTATTTTGGCAACATATTACGATATCCTGGGCGTTGAAAAAGATGCTTCCTGCGAAATTATCAGGAAGGCATACCGTAGTAAGGCAAAAGCATTGCATCCTGATATCAATTCCACCCCTGGTGCCAAATCCAGTTTTCAGTTGCTCAACGAAGCCTACCAGGTATTAAAAGATGATCGCAGGCGGAAGCTTTACGATATGCGGCTTCAGTACCGGGTCACTGGTCCCCGGATTTATCAGCGCAATGGGTACTCCACCTATTCGCGCAAGCGGTATTCTGTTCATGATATGGGTGAAGATGAGGAAGTCTCCGGTAAGTTTGAGAGATTTTTTGACTTTTTCCTTTACCTTTTCATGCTGGGGGCAGGGATCTTTGCCCTGTTATTTGGCATTTCCAGGCTTTGGGCCGAGCCCATTTACGGGGTCAACCCTGTAATCGGCATTGTCTTTGGTGCCTTGCTTACCTTCCTGTTGATCTGGGGATGGCATTACCGTAAAAAAACCCACCGTTAAATATTCCACAGATGCCAGGATCGTTCGGCCTGGCTGATAAGCATTTCCTCACCATTTTTTATGATGCAGCCTTTCATTTGCCCCATTTGCAGAAAGCGTGTAACAGCAGGGTTGTAAACCAGGTCAAACAGAACATGGTCTTTTGTAAGGGCATTATAGGGCAGCTCAGGGCACTGGTCCACCTTTGGAAACATGCCCAGGGGAGTGGTGTTGATCAGCAGCCTGTAACTGGCCAGAAGATCCGTTGTGATCTGCCCGTAGGCGATCTGCCCACTGGCCCTGGGCTGTCGTGAAACCTGCAGAAAAGGCCATTTTTTTTGTTCCAGCACATGGCACACGGCTTTTGCAGCGCCTCCTGTGCCCAGTACCATAGCCCGGGGGGAGCCTTCCAGGCCGAGTCCTTCCAGGCTGCTGCGAAATCCCCAGGTGTCGGTGTTGTAACCTTTCAAAATGGTTTTGCTACCCTGGCGGCTGATGCGGATGCTGTTGACAGCCCCAACGGCTGCAGCCGTTTCATCCAGTTCATCCAGGTAGGCGATCACCTGCTCCTTGTAGGGAATGGTGACACTAAGGCCCTTCAGAAGGGGGGTGCTTTCAATCAGGCCGGCGAATTGCCCGATGCTCTCCAGGGGAAACAGCTCAAAACTGGCATCATGGATCCCTTCCTTGCGGAACTTTTCAGTGAAATACTTCCTGGAAAAGGAATGCCCCAGGGGGAAACCGATGAGTCCATACATCCTTTTCATGGCAGATTATTTTTAAGTTAAATGCCAGCCCCAATCTATAAAGGGTAAATCAGGTAGCTTGAGCTGAGTGTTTTTTGGCACCTGCCCATTCGAAAACCAGCACCAGGGCAATGCCTGCCAGGGCAATCAGCACAACAGGCAGCAACTGTGCACTGGTATTGTAAAGGGTTTCGTAAGTGGCAGGGCTGATGCTTCTTTCCAAAAAGGGCACCACTTCACCCTGGCTATTGATACGGGTTTCGGTAACTTCTTTCCAGGGCCAGAGCTTGTTGAGCGATCCGATCATGAAGCCGGTGAGCAATGCCAGGGTAGCATCCCGGAAATGGCGGAACAGCCAGGAGATGATATTCGAAAAAGCAATGACTCCCACAATGCAGCCTATGGCAAATACCGCCAGGTAGCTGACCCTAATGTCGCGCACCACGTTGAGCATGAACTCGTATTTTCCCAGCAGCAGCAGGATAAAGCTCCCCGAAATGCCCGGCAATATCATGGCGCTTATGGCAATGCTGCCCGATACAAGGATGAACCAGTGGGTTTCGGGGGTGGTGGCCGGAGCAGCTACCGTGATATAGTAGGCGATGGCCGTGCCAGCAAGCAGCATGGTGATGCTGAAAGCATTCCAGCGGCCGATCTTCCTGCCGATATGAATGGCCGAGCCAACTATCAGCCCGAAAAAAAATGCCCACACCAGCAGGGGGTAATGCTCCAGCAGCCAGGAGATCAGGCGGGCCAGCGAAAAGATGCTGATCAGTATCCCCGAGAGTACAGCCAGCAGGAAGCTTCCGTTCACGTGTTTCCAGGCTGCCGGCAGCCCCTGCCCGAAAAGAACCTTAACAAATCGCGCATCAAAGGCTTTGATGCTGTGGATGAGTTCTTCGTATATGCCGGTAATAAAAGCAATGGTCCCCCCTGAAACCCCGGGTATCACGTCGGCTGCACCCATGCCCATGCCACGGGCGCCAATCAGGAGGTATTCGGATAAAGATCGTTTCATAGATTTCATTCAGTAAAAAAACCTGTCATCAATGGCAGGTCAGGGAAGTCAAGGCTTACTGACTCTTAAGTTTATGTTTTTGAAAATCCAGGGGTAAAAAGTCAAAGAAGGTATCCCCCCTAAGACCGTTTCTTAAGGTTTCCATGGCAATGACATCTGCCGGGGCTATGTTTCCCAGATTGGCGTGCGGGCCCAGCTGCTTGATGAACCACACCTGCTGGCTTTTCAGGGGAGCCTCCCAGATGATCCGCTCACCGGGGATAGCTTGCAGGATCTCGTCGATCAGGGAGGAGTCGGCCTTGCCGCTCTGGTTGTAGATGCCGACAGTTCCGCTTTCACGGGCTTCCCCGATTACAAAGCTGCTTCCGGCTTGCAGTTCAGCAAGCATCTGCTGCTTCCACAAGCTGTGATCAAGCACCACTTCAGCTTCCTTGGCGCCAACCTCCGACAATACGGTACGGTACCTGGCCAGGTGGCTTATGTAGTGGCACTTCTCCTCATGGGGCATGATGATCGAACCATCGGATACCTCGGCTGCGTCCACTTCCAGGTGGTCGATATAATCAAGATACTGGTCAAACTGCCCGCGCACCACGAAGGCTTCAAAAAGGGTGCCTCCAACATATACTTTAAGGCCGGCATCACGGTATATCTTTACCTTCTGCTTCACATTGGCCGTGAACAGGGAGGTGCCAAAGCCCAGTTTCAGAAAATCGATCAGATGCCCGCTGGTTTCCACAAGGTCGGCAGCCTCGCGCAGGCTAAGGCCTTTATCCATCACCATGGTGATGCCTTTTTTCCGGGGTTTGCTTTCCCGGTCGGGGAGGTAAGAAAGTTGCATGATGTTATATCTGGAGAATACTCTGTTATCTATGATCTGTAAAAATCAATCAGGTCCATAAAATCAGGGATAGCAGCCAGGGCAGGGTATAGCTGGATGAGCTGATGGTGGCCCTCGAAGTCCTTCAGAAGGGCTTCCTCCAGAAAGAAGGTAGCTTGTTTGTGCATGCCATTCATGAAAAGGCAGCCCGCCATGCGGTAGTGCAGGGGGTTGCTGTTGGGAAGCTTTTCAAGCCCGCGGTTAAGTATCTGTATAGCAGTCCCGAAATCCCCTTCCCGGGCGTAAGCCTCGCTGTAATCCATCCAGGTTTCTTCATCACTCACATCAGAAACCAGTGCTTTTTCGAAGCAATCGCTGGCTTTCTGTATTTGCTGGTCGGCAAGGTAAGCTTCGGCCAGCAGGCAAAGATAGCCGCTGTTTTCGGGATCCTGCTCAAGGCCTTTGCGCATGAACTTGATGGCTTTGGCAGGGGTGCCTGTTTCCAGCTCACATACTCCGAGGCCCATCCAGGCATCGCTCATGTTGGGATCCATCTTGGTGGTTTTGCGAAACCAGGAAGCAGCCTTTATATAATCCTCCATCTTCTCGTAACATTCCCCAATGTAGTAATACTTCAGGGCGTCGGCTTCGTCGTCACCCGAGAGGGATTGCTTGTAGGCGTCCAGGGCTTCCTGGGGGCGGTTCAGCAGGTTCAGTGCGTACCCTTTGTGAAACCAGGAGTGTTCGTGGTTCTCGTCGATGGCAATGGCAAAATCAAATGCCTCAAGGGCCTGCTCGTACTGCGAGTTGTTGATATATGATACCCCCAGGTTGAACCAGGCTTCGGTGCTGTATGGATGGCGATCGATAAGCCCCTTGAAGAACACGATGCTTTCTTCGGCCAGCGACAGCAGATCAAAGCAGTAGGCGGCCTCAAAAATGGCCAGATCATTCTCGGGGTTTACTTCAAGGGCTTTACCAAGGTACTCTATTGTTTTGTCAAAGTTGCCCATGTTCTCGTATTCAAAGGCAATGTTGCAATAAACCGAATCGGGTTCGTCCGAGTTGAAAACAGCCTTGTTGTATTCTTCAATGGCACGTTCGTAATTGCGCAACTGCGAAAAGATGGCCCCCTTGGTAAGGAACACATCCGAGTTGGAAGGCTCCAGTATCTCTACCTTTGCCAGGATCTCCAGGGCATGGTCTTCCTTGTTTACAGAAGCCAGCAACTGGGCTTTTTTCAGCATCAGGGAAATGGAGGTGGGGTGCAGCTCGCAGGCATAGCCTGTTATTTGAAGGGCTTTGTTGAACTGGGAACGATGCACGTAATGATCGATGATCTCCTCGAAATCATCCACATCAAAATAAATAGACCGTCCTTCCAGGACAAGCGCCTCGTAACGCTCTACCTGCCAGGGTGTATGATAGTTGTTTTCCAGTTCGCTCTTCATGACTTGGTCGGGTGATTTTGAGCTGTTTGTAATAAACCTGACAAAAAGCCTGCCACCATTCTTTAACCCTGCAAAGATAAACAAATTTCAGATCGGTTTCAGGGCCAAAGTCCCGGTGTTGGGTGTTATAAATTTAGGCATTTTTCCAATCATTGGATCAGTATTTTTACTTACATGCATCTATGGGAGCTGCCAATTATTGTTAAATGGCCGGGGAGGCAGCTTCCCGAAAGATAGAAGGTAAAAAACTTGCGAATATTTGGTAATTTTGCAAAAAAAATTAAGGATCAGAGATGTTTGAAAATTTAAGTGACAAGCTGGACAGGGCCTTTAAGCTGCTGAAAGGGCAGGGCCATATTTCTGAAATCAACGTAGCAGAAACCCTTAAAGATGTTCGCCGGGCATTGATTGATGCCGACGTAAACTTCAAGATCGCCAAGAGCTTTACTGAAACTGTCAAGGAAAAGGCCCTTGGGCAGAATGTGCTTACGGCAGTATCTCCCGGGCAGCTCATGGTGAAGCTGGTTCACGAGGAGCTTACCAACCTGATGGGGGTCACCCACGAGGAGCTGGATATTAAGGGCAGCCCGGCCATAATCCTGATTGCGGGTCTTCAGGGTAGCGGTAAAACAACCTTTTCGGCCAAGCTGGCCAACCACCTGAAGAACAAGAAAAACCGCAAGGTGCTGCTGGTAGCCGGCGACGTTTACCGCCCAGCGGCCATCGAGCAGCTCAAGGTGCTGGGCGGGCAGATCAGTGTGGAGGTGTTCTCGGTTGATGATAACAAGAATCCCGTAGATATTGCCAAAAAAGCTATTAACCATGCAAAGACCATGGGTCACCAGGTGGTGGTGGTGGATACTGCCGGTCGCCTGGCCATCGATGCCCAGATGATGGATGAGATTTCTTCCCTCAAAAAGGCGCTTAACCCCCATGAGACCCTTTTTGTGGTGGATGCCATGACCGGGCAGGATGCCGTGAACACCGCCAAAGCCTTCAACGACAGGCTCGACTTTACCGGGGTGGTGCTTACCAAGCTTGACGGCGACACCCGGGGTGGTGCTGCCCTTACTATCCGCTCGGTGGTGAAAAAACCCATCAAGTTTGTGGGTATAGGCGAGAAACTCGATGCCCTCGATTTGTTCTACCCCCGGCGTATGGCTGACCGTATCCTTGGAATGGGCGACATTGTTTCGCTGGTGGAAAAAGCACAGGAGCAGTTTGACGAGGAAAGCGCCCGCCAGCTGCAACGCAAAATATCAAAGAACCAGTTCAACTTCAACGACTTCCTTACCCAGCTGCAGCAGATCAAGAAAATGGGTAACATGAAGGACCTGATGGGCATGATCCCAGGGATGGGAAAAATGATGAAGGATGTTGACCTGGATGATGATGCCTTTAAGGGAATTGAGGCCGTGATCTATTCGATGACGCCCTATGAGAGGGAGAACCCTGCAGTGATCAACGGCAGCCGCCGCAAACGTATCGCAGAGGGTTCGGGAACCTCCATCGTTGAGGTGAACCGCCTGATCAAGCAATTTGAAGACACCCGCAAAATGATGAAGATGATGACTACGGGAGGCCGTGGTAAGCTGGCCAGCATGATGCAGAACATGCGCACCCCAAGAAGATAATCTGCTGTGCGTTTGCCAGCTGATTACCGTGGAATTGAAGCAGGCATTGAACAATTTGCCGGAAATATTATTCATAGTTCAGGTGATTGCATTTGCTTTTTTTGCAAGGCAGTGAATACGAGTCGTAAATCCTTAACCCAAGATCAACATGCAACTTATAGACGGGAAGAAGATCTCAGCAACCATTCGCGAAGAAATTGCCAATGAGGTACGGCGCATAGCCGATGCCGGGGGCAAAGTGCCCCATCTTGCAGCTATCCTGGTAGGGGAGGACCCTGCCAGCGAAACCTATGTCAGCAGCAAGGCCAGGGCCTGCAAGGAAGTAGGGTTTGATTCCTCCACTTATAAGTTTCCTGCTGATGTGAGCGAAAAAGAGCTTCTGGACGCAGTTGAATTTATCAACAACGATCCTGAAATTGACGGATTGATCGTTCAGCTTCCCCTTCCCGCTCATATCGACAACCAGAAGGTGATTCAGCAGATCCGCCCGGAGAAGGATGTTGACGGCTTTCACCCGGTAAATGTGGGTCGCATGACCATTGGTCTGCCTGCTTATGTTTCGGCCACACCCCATGGCATTATGGAGCTGATCATGCGCAGCGGCATTCAGACTACCGGGATGAATTGCGTGGTTCTGGGGCGCAGCAACATTGTAGGCAAACCCATGAGCATCCTGATGGCCCGGAACGAAGAGCCCGGAAATGCCACTGTCACCGTTTGCCATAGTCGAACCAAAAATTTGAAGGAGATCACCTCACGGGCCGACCTTTTGATTGTGGCCATCGGCAAGCCCGAGTTTGTTACCGCCGATATGGTCAAGGAAGGGGCCGTAGTGATCGACGTGGGCATTCACCGGGTGGAATCCAGTGAAACTAAATCGGGCTTCCGCCTGATCGGTGATGTGAAGTTTGATGAAGTTTCCAAAAAAGCTTCCCATATCACACCCGTACCCGGGGGCGTTGGTCCAATGACCATTGTAGCCCTTTTGATGAATACACTGAAAGCTTCCAAAAAAGAAATCTACCCCTGATCTTGAATCTTTGTCAGCCCCATAATCTGGATGCCCGGCAGCAGCAACTGCTTGCCGAAGGCCGTTTGCTGCCGGTGATGGAGATGTTCTACTCCATACAGGGCGAAGGATATAACACGGGCAAGGCTGCCGGTTTTGTTCGCGTTGGGGGCTGCGATGTTGGCTGCCACTGGTGCGATGTGAAGGAGGCATGGGATGCCAGCCTGCACCCCCTGACCACCCTGGATGATATTGTCTCCACCCTTGACTCTTTTACTTCCCGCTCGGTGGTGATCACCGGAGGGGAGCCCCTGATGTACAACCTGGAGCCGCTCACCTCGGCCCTTAAGGCCAAAGGTATCACCATCTTCCTGGAGACATCCGGCGCATATGCTCCCAGCGGGCATTTCGACTGGATCTGCCTCTCCCCGAAAACCAATATCCGTCCCCGGCGCGACATGCTGCTGCTGGCCGACGAACTGAAGGTGATAGTTCATGAGCCTTCCGATCTTCAATGGGCCACAGAACAAAGTGCCTTCGTGCGCGACAAATGCCTGCTTTACCTGCAGCCCGAATGGAGCCGCTTCAAACAGATGCTTCCCCTGATCGTGGATTTCGTGATGGAAAATCCCCGCTGGATGGTTTCTCTGCAGTCGCACAAATTCATGAATATTCCATAGGTTGCCTGCCAGGGTTTCTTCAGGATCTTTAGGGTTCAGTTTCGGGACTCTTAGGGTTCTCCGGGCATCTGCAGCCTGCAGCCAGCAAAGCTTTCCTTCCAACCCTTAGGTTCCTTTTCCGGTACCCTAAGGGTCCCCGAAAATGCTAGCTTTAGGGTCCCCTTCAACCCTCAGGGTCCTTTGCCGTTTTTCTATTAAATTTCATTAAATTTACAACCTGAGCATACACCTTATGATGATCCGGATATTGATCCTGCTTTTGATCCCTTTTCTGGGCGGTGAGGTCCAGGCCCAGCGCCGCCAGGACCTTACATCCGGCAGCCCGCGCGCCCGAAGGGCCTTTGAGCGCGCCCTGCAGGCATATCAGCTAAGGGATGTTGATGCTACCATCAATGCCCTGCAGGATGCCCTGCAGATTGATGCCCGGTTTATTGAAGCACATATCCTTCTGGGAGAAGTGTATCATACTGCAGGGGATTATTCCGGCAGCATCCGCTACTATGAGAATGCCCTGGAACTGGATCCTGGCTTTTTTCCTGCCGCCTGGTTTTACCTCGGAGAATCTTATCTCTTTTCCGGGGAATACAAAGAGGCGGGCAGCCGCTTCCGGCGTTTCCTGGAGTTCCCGCGCATCTCTCAAAACCTTAGGGATCAAACAGCCATTCACCTGCAAACGATTGCCTTCGCCCTGGATGCCATCAGCAAGCCTGTTGAATTCAATCCACTCAATCTTGGACAGGCGGTAAATACCGAACACGCCGAATACAGCCCCGCGCTGACCACCGACGAGCAGACCCTGATCTTTACCCGGCGCCAGCCCCGGGAGGACCCCAGCATGATGGTGCATGGGCGCGAGCACGAGAATTTTTATGTCAGCTACCTTGTACATGGCAGCTGGTCGCAGGCCGTAAGTCTTGGACCTCCCATCAACACTCCTGGAAATGAGGGAGCCCAGAGCATCTCGGCCGATGGTCGTCACCTGTACTTCACAGCCTGCAACCGCCCCGGGGGAGTTGGAAGCTGCGACATTTTCTATGCTTTCCGCCAGGGTGATCAATGGTCGCAGCCTGTTAACCTGGGCCCGCAGGTGAACTCTTCGGCCTGGGATTCCCAACCTTCCATTTCCTCCGACGGAAACACCCTTTACTTTACCAGCGCCCGCCGGGGAAGCATCGGAAAGATGGACATCTGGTTTACCACCCGTGATGGCTCGGGCCACTGGACCACCCCGCAGAACCTGGGCCCGGTGATCAACACCCCGGGTCGTGAAATGTCGCCCTTTATCCATCCCGACAACCAGACCCTTTATTTTGCCTCCGACGGGCATACAGGCATGGGAGGGCTCGATCTGTTTTACTCGCGCCGGCAGCCCGATGGCAGCTGGGGCAAACCTGTCAACCTGGGTTTCCCTATCAATACCCATGCCGAGGAGTTTTCCCTGATAGTAAGTGCCAGCGGAACAACAGCCTATTTCTCCTCCGACCAGCTGGGGGGCTTCGGGCAGATGGACCTTTATATGTTTGAGCTTCATCCTGAGGCCAGGCCACAGCCGGTAACCTACATGCGGGGCATGGTTTTCGATGGCCAAACCAGCCAGCCTCTTGAGGCTGCCTTCGAACTGTTCGAGGTAGAATCCGGGCAGACCGTGCAGCAGGCCTCATCGGATGCCGTAAACGGGGAGTTTTTGGTAGCCATACCTACTGATAAAGAGCTTGCACTGCATGTGTCAAAACCCGGCTACCTGTTCTTTTCCGAGTTCTTTGCCTATGAGGCCCGGGCCGACCTGCAACCCTGGCTGCACAACATCCCCCTGCAGCCTATCCGCCAGGGTGAAACCGTGGTGCTGCGCAACATCTTTTTTGATCACGACAGCTACCAGCTGCGACCCGAATCAAGGGCCGAGCTCATGAAGCTGGCTTCCCTTCTGGGGGATAACCCGGGAATGAGCATTCGCATCAATGGCCATACCGACAGCACCGGGTCGAGGCAGTACAACCAGGAGCTGTCGGAAAACCGTGCCCGAAGTGTCTATCTTTTCCTGACAGAACAAGGAATAGACCCCGGAAGATTATCCTACAAGGGATTTGCCGACACCCAGCCCATCGATACCAACGAAACAGAGGAGGGCCGGGCCAACAACCGCCGTACCGAATTTGAGATCACAGAAATCAAAACACATTGATATGATACAAAAGATCCCTTTGCCCAGTATACTGTTTGTCGACGTGGAGACCGTGCCCATGTGCCCCGACTTCGACAGCCTGCCCGAGGTGTTCAAACCCCTGTGGGAAAAAAAGGCCGAACGCCTGCGCAAAACCGAAGACCAGACTGCCGACCAGCTCTTCAGGGATTGTGCTGGCATTTATGCCGAATTCGGCAAGGTGATTTGCGTATCGGCCGGCTTCTTTCACAAGGAGGAGGAGAAGCTGGTATTTCGGGTCAAGTCGTTCTACGGGCATGATGAAAAGCAGCTGCTTACCGAATTTGCCCAACTGCTCAACGATCATTTTCATTCTGCCACCCATTACCTGTGTGGACATAACGGGAAGGAGTTCGATTTTCCTTACCTTTCGCGCCGCATGCTGGTACATGGCATCAGCCTGCCCTTCCTGCTGAGCAATCAGGGAAAGAAACCCTGGGAAACCCTGCTGCTCGATACCATGGAGCTTTGGAAATTCGGCGATTTCAAGAACTTCACTTCCCTGGCCCTGCTGGCTGCCCTGTTCGATATCCCCACACCCAAGGATGACATCGATGGAAGCGATGTTGCCAGGGTTTATTATGAGGAGAATGATCTTGAACGGATTGCCGCTTACTGCAGCAAGGATGTGGTGACCACCGCCAGGATTTATCTTAGGTATCTGAACCTGGGTATGCTGCACGACGAGAGCGTTTCATACCTGTAGATCCTTCCGGGGCCCTGAAGAAGGTTGGGGTCCAGGTACAATCCCTGGCAGCAGCATCTTCTGAATATCAGCAGTTTGTGGCTGCTGGTGAATGAGCTGGCAACAAAAGCCGGAGTTTTTCTGGGGTTGTTGATATCATTTTGTGAAATCTGTTGACAGGAGATAGCTGTTTGATTACTTTTGGGCAATGGAACAAAAAGATCAGAAGATGCGTGAAACCACAGCCAGGAAAGGCAGGAAGCCCTCCTTCACGGTAGATTATTCCGATCATGGCCGGGTTCCCCCGCAGGCCCCTGATCTGGAAGAAGCTGTCCTGGGAGCCATGATGCTCGAGCAGGATGCCCTGAACAATGTGATCGACCTGCTGCATCCCGAGGTCTTTTACAAGGAAGCCCACCAGAAGATCTTCAGTGCCATCCACGGGCTCTTTGAAAAGTCGGAACCTGTTGATATCCTCACCGTGACCCAGGAGCTGAAAAAGCGCGGTGAACTGGACCTGGTAGGTGGTGCCTATTACATCTCCATGCTTACCAACAGGGTAGCCTCGGGTGCCAACATTGAGTTCCACGCCCGCATTGTGCTGCAGAAGTTCATACAGCGCGAGCTGATCCGCATTTCATCCGAGATCATTAAGGAATCATACGAGGACTCAACCGATGTGTTCGACACCCTGGACCGGGCCGAAAAGGAGTTGTTTGCTGTAAGCGAAACCAACCTTAGGCGTAACTATGCCGATATGCACTCCCTGGTGAAGGAGGCCATTGGCAACATCGAAAAGGCCCGCACCCAGGATGGGCATATCAGCGGGATCCCCAGCGGATTCACCGAGCTGGACCGGGTAACTGCCGGCTGGCAGCGCTCCGACCTGATTGTGCTTGCCGCCCGCCCCGGTATGGGGAAAACCGCCTTTGTACTCTCTATGGCCCGAAACATGGCCGTGGAATTCAAAAAACCCATTGCCGTGTTCTCCCTGGAGATGTCGGGGGTGCAGCTGGTTACCCGTCTGATAGCCAGCGAAACAGGACTCTCGGCCGACAAGCTCAAAAAGGGTCAGCTTGAACAATACGAGTGGCAGCAGCTTAATGCCCGCATCGGCAACCTTACCGATGCCCCCCTTTTCATCGACGATACCCCTGCGCTCTCAATCTTTGAGCTTCGCGCCAAGTGCCGCCGTTTGAAGGCACAGCACGACATACAGCTGGTGATCATCGACTACCTGCAGCTGATGTCGGGTGGCAGCGACAACCGCGGCAACCGCGAACAGGAGATCAGCAACATCTCCCGCTCCATGAAGAGCCTTGCCAAGGAGCTGAACATCCCGGTGATCGCCCTCTCGCAGCTGAGCCGCGCGGTGGAAACACGCGGTGGCTCCAAACGCCCCATACTTTCCGACCTTCGCGAATCGGGAGCCATCGAGCAGGATGCCGACATGGTCTTGTTTATCTATCGCCCCGAATACTATGGCCTGCACGAGGATGAAAGCGGAAACTCAACCCAGGGCCTGGCACAGCTGATCATTGCCAAGCACCGAAACGGGGGGCTGGAAGATATCCCCCTGAGGTTTATCAGCCAGTATGCCAAGTTTACTGATTATGATGAGTTCTCCGGGGGCATGAAGCCTTCCGGTTCCTTCGACCAGGGTGGACAGGCCTTCAATACCATGACCCTGCCCTCGCGTATGAATGAAGACAAGGACGAGGGGGTGCCTTTTTAAAAATCCAGGAATTACACAAAGGCCCGAAGGCCTCTCAAAGACACAAAAAGCTGGATCAAATCCTGAACCTTTTGATTTCAAAGGTGATCTTTGGCATTGAAATCATCTCCTAAGTTTTTCTTTTTTGTGTTCTGGCTGCGGGGAACAGCACATTGTTGAGGATCAGGCGGTAACCAGGTGAATTGGGAAACAGGTTAAGATCTGTGGGGGGGTCGCCCACGAAGTGGCGGTAATCCTCCGGGTCATGCCCACCCAGGAAGGTGAAGGTTCCGTTGCCCATTGTGCCGTGGATGTAGCGGGCTTCGTTTTTGGCACGGGTTTCACCCAAAATGGTTACCGACTGTTTGATCACCCTGTTGCGAAAGGCGGTTGTTTGCCCCATAAATCCTTTGATGATGCTGGCATGGTTTTGGGTGAGCATGGAAGGTACAGGATCCCATTTGGCAGAGAATTCAAAAAGGGTGAAAAGATCTGTTCGCTCATCGCGCCCGGTCTTGGGGACATCAATGTCTGACTTTTCGTAAATGCTGGGATCGGTGTTGATCACAAAGTTGTGAAAGGCAAAGGTTCCTGCAAAGTTCAGTTTTTCCTGGGCATTGGGATCCACCGGGTCGCCGTCGAACACCTGGTGCACGATATCCACTCCCTCGGCAGCCAGGGCAATATCCAGGCTTTCGGGGGCCGAGCACATGGCAAACAGGTAACCTCCACCGGCAACGAACTCGCGGATGCGGCGGGCCACATCCAGCTTCAGCAGCGATACTTTCGGATAGCCCATGCGGCGGGCAGTGGCCTCGGCAAGGCGCACATCCTCCTGGTACCAGGGGGCGTTGCGGTAGGCACCCCAGAATTTGCCAAACTGCCCGGTGAAATCCTCGTGGTGCAGGTGCAGCCAGTCGTACATGGGCAGCATGCCCTTCAGAACTTCTTCATCATAAATGGCATCATAGGGGATCTCAGCATAGGTCAGGGCCAGGGTAACGGCATCATCCCAGGGCAGGCTGTTGGGTGGGGTGTAGACTGCAATACGAGGTACCTTGTGAAGGCGAACCTCCTCCATGTTGATATCAGGGTTGGCAATATCGAGCAGTATATTATCAGCCTGTATGTCGGCAATGATCTGGTATGATACCCCCCGCACCAGCAGTTCCTGTTCCAGGATGTCGTGGTGCAAGAACATGAAACTTCCCCCCCGGTAGTTCAGAAGCCAGCTCACCTCCATATCATGGGTGAGCACATAATAGGCAACCCCATAAGCCTTCAGGTGGTTGCGCTGGGCATCATCCATAGGAACCAGGATGTGGGCTGCATGGGCATGAATGTAAATTAAAATGATGCTGATAAACAGGAGGATCCTTTTCATGTATGTTCCTTTTGGAGATAACGGAAAACTGGACGTAGTTATTCCTGTTAAATGAAAATTTCGGGCCAAAGGTTCATTGACATTTCAATTTTACATAGCCCCAGGTTCCCAAAAACACGTTTTGGTTCTTCCAGGCTATAGAGAACCTTGATCTTTATTTTCTCTTATAAGTAATAAAGCTGTAGCTGTAGAGGTTTCGCTCATCGGGCTGGTGGTCGGAGCGCTCGGTGGGTTCCCACTTTTCGGGATCCAGCTCGGGGAAGAAGGAGTCGCCGTCGAAGTTGGCATAAATGCGGGTAAGGTAAATTTTCTTCAGCAGCGGGTGATCCATGATCTGCTGGTAAATTTGCGCTCCCCCTGCAATGAATACCTCCTTTTCATCTTTTGCCATGCGGATGGCCTCTTCCAGGGAATGGGCCAGGGGGCAGCCCTGTGCATCATAATCCGTCTGGCTGGTAACCACGATGGTTTTACGCCCCTTCAGGGGCTGGCCGATGGATTCAAAGGTCTTGCGGCCCATGATCAGGGTATGGCCCATGGTCAGGGCCTTGAAGTGCTTCAGGTCGGCCGGCAGGTGCCAGATCAGCCGGTTTTCGTTGCCGATCACGTTGTTGTGGGCAGTAGCCACGATAATGCTTAGCTTCATTTGCTTTGTTTTTTCTGCCCCTTCAGGCAGGGGTTCACACTGCAACGGGCGCCTTGATATGGGGATGGGGGTCATAGCCTGTAAGCTCAAAATCCTCATATCTGAAGGCAAAGATGTCTTTAACCTGTGGGTTGATGATCATTTTGGGCAGGGGCCGGCACTGGCGCGAGAGCTGCAGGCGGGTCTGCTCCAGGTGGTTCACATAAAGGTGGGCATCCCCGAAGGTATGGATGAACTCCCCGGGCTGCAGCCCGCACACCTGGGCCACCATCATGTTCAGCAGGGCGTAGGAGGCAATGTTGAAGGGCACCCCCAGGAAAAGGTCGGCGCTGCGCTGGTAAAGCTGGCAGGAGAGCCTTCCTTCAGCCACATAGAACTGGAACATTACATGGCAGGGGGGCAGGGCCATGCGTTCGATCTGCCCCACGTTCCAGGCGCTGACCATCAGCCGGCGCGAATCGGGGTTAGTTTTTATCTGGTAGATCAGCTGGCTTATCTGGTCAATGCTGCCGTTTTCAGTGGGCCAGCTGCGCCACTGGGCCCCGTAAACCGGGCCAAGCTCCCCCTGTTCATCGGCCCACTCATCCCAGATGCTCACCCCGTTCTGCTTCAGGTAGCCAATGTTGGTGCTGCCCTGCAAAAACCACAACAGCTCGTGGATGATGCTGCGAAGGTGAAGCTTTTTGGTGGTCACCAGCGGAAAACCCTGCTGAAGGTCAAATCGCATCTGGTAGCCAAACACGCTAAGGGTGCCCGTGCCGGTGCGGTCGTCCTTACGGACCCCATGATCCAGAACATGTTGCAAAAGCTCGTGATATTGTTGCATAAGGGAAAGACCTTGTTGTTGAACAAGCCAAAGTTACATGATATGGGCGTTAAATGCAAAATATGATATTCATGGACCGTTTTTTCCAGGGGGAGATACGGAAGGGGCAGCCATCAGTAATTTGCTTTAACAGCTTCGATTTCTTATATTTGCTGAAAGCCATGGTGTTATGACAACCATTAAGATATCCATCAAAGGAAGGCGGGAAGCAAATTTGCTGTACCGCATGTTGAAGAAATTACCTTTTGTGGAAAGTATAGAAAAAGAAGAACAGGATACTGCTGATTTACCCTCCAATCAACAAACCGCTCTGAACGGGATTCTTTCTGAACTTGCCGATTCCAGTTTGTTTAAGGATACCGACCCTATAACCTGGCAAAAGTCATTAAGAGATGAATGGGAAAAGGATCCTTGATACCAACATCCTGATTTATTTATCAAGGAAGTAATTTCCCTGGCTGAAGTTGTACCCCCTGGTCATAGCCTCGCCATTTCTGTCATTACTTATATGGAAGCACTTGGATTCCCTTTCAGCCGCCCCGGGGAGGAAAAGGTGTTAAAAGCATTATGTTCTGCTCTTGAGGTTATTTACCTGGATCATACCATTGTTGAAAAAGTGATCGCCATCAGGAAAAATTATAAAATAAAACTGCCTGATTCCATTATCCTGGCAACCGCCGTTGAGAAGGGAATGACTCTGGTTGCAAGAAATGTAGATGACTTTATTGTGTTTCCGGGTGCAGATCTATTTAATCCTTTTGAAAAAGGTGATCAGTAACTAAAAGCCTGCCCACCCAACTCCCATTCATCCTTTTTTCCTGCCCGAACCCGGTAAGCCCTGAGTAAGCCTTGTATCGGACTTGTATCGGAGGAGAGTCGGGCAGGAGCCGAAGAATTTATATCCGGCTTTTGTTCGGCTTTGTTCGACTGGAGGCTTAAATTTCTTTTCCTCCAAAAATTTCTCAAATTTTTAAAACAATTATCACAAAAACCACGCCCAAAAAACCTGTCTGCCTGAAACCATTCTAAATTATAAAAAAATCATATGAAATATTAATTCATATTGTTTTTTCGCTTTATTTTGTTGGGCTGCTTAACCAAAGTTAAACAAATTGGAATATAAAATTTTTAGAAACCAGAGCAATGAAAAATCCCCTCAGGATCCCGTTCTTTATTTTTCTGATCATCGTTATGGCCTCCTGCGGCGGAAGAGTTCAGACGGAGGCATTTGTTGTTCATGTTTCCGAAGCTTCACTGCCCTTTATTGAAGATTCGGGCGCAGGGATCGTTTCTGCCATGAAGTTTGAAAACCCCGATGGCTTGTTCTTTAGTTGGATCATGCAGCTTGTGAAGGGCCCGGAGCAATATTACCTGCTGGCCCAGACCGGGGAGGGTAACCAGGTTTTCAGATACGACCATGGGGGGAAATTCATGGGTAGCATCGGGGGCAGGGGAAATGGTCCCGGGGAATACCTGCTTGCCGTGGATATTGCCACGGATTTTGAAAACAACAGGGTGTATGTGCTTGACAGCTACCGGCAGATCCTGGTTTATGACCAGGATGGAAATTTTTTGCATGCCATTGGGCAGAATGTTGCTTCATCCTCCTTCACCATGAACCGGCAGGGGCAGTTCTTTTTGCATACTGCTGTGGAGGGGGGCTATGGGATTTCCCTTCTCGGGCCATCAGGGGAAAAGATCCTTGAATACCCGAAGAAAAATGTACATAGGTTCCCCATTGAGGAACGGAATTTTCAGAATCAGCAGCATCAGATCTATTTCCGGGAATCTTTTTCAAACACCGTCCTGCAAACAGATGAAAGCGGGATGCGCCCGTATGTAAGTTTTGTCTGGGAAGAGAAAGGTTATTTGCCCGAATACGACCAGCTGAACATTTTTGAAATTTACGAGCTTTTTGCGGTGGAAGGCAAATTCCTCTTGTTCCTGATTTCCATTGTGGGAGAAAACAATATTTATGCCTGTTTTTCTGACCAGAAGGAAGGCATATTTAATCATGTGTTCTACGATACGCATCATGACCAGGTAAGGGGATTCAGATCCAGGGATCAACAGGGATTTACTCCTGCACTCCTGCTGAACGAAAAGGAGCAGCCCGGCTTCTTTATCCAGGGGATTTTCCTGAAGGAGCTTTTTCCGGAGTTTGTTCAGAAGCTGGAGGATGCTGTGGATGAGGATGCGGTGTACCTGGTTTACCTGGAGTTTTTGTTAAAAAGATAGTCGCCAGCCGAAGAACCCCTGGGTGTCAGCTGCCGCTTCTCAGGCCCCGAAGTGATATGATTTTTTATAGCATGTTTTCGCAGCAAACAGATTAAATGGCATGACTTTTGTAGCATATGTTAAATAATTATAATAGGAAACTGAAACTTTATAATTAACCATTAAACTATGGTGCTATGAAAAAGATCCTTATTCTATCCATGGCAATTTTGGTTTTTTGTTCCTGCAAAACACAAAAGCCACTTTATTTATGGGGCAACTACGACCTTGTGAGCTTCACTCACCTGAAAAATTCGGATGAGGAGTCCAAGCAGGCCTTGATGGCACAGTATTCTGACATCATTCAAAAACATGAGAATTCCAAAAGCCTGGTACCTCCCGGTATCTATGCTGATTATGGCTTTTTGCTGCTTCAGGCTGGCAAGACAGCAGAAGGAAAAGAGATGTTGTTGAAGGAAGCTGCCACCTACCCTGAATCAGCTGTTTACGTTGACCGTGCTTTAACAGCTTTTGCAGCCACTCCCCCGGCTGCCAGGCCAGCCGGCTATAAGGCCGCTGATGAAGAAAAACCACAGGTGGTATTGATCATGCCTCCGGTTAACCGCAGCAGGCATTTTGAAGCCGGTGAGCTTTTCCATTCAACACTTGGTATTCCGATTGCCGATGCCGGCTATTATGTCATTCCCACCTTCCTGTCAAAGCAAATGCTGGAAAAGGAAATTGCTTATGATGCAGAGCTTTTCCATGACCAGCCGTTGGATGCCCTGCATGAGGTATTTGGCGCGGACCTGGCCTTGTTTACCATAATATACAAATGGGATGCGGGCGTGCCAGCCGCCAAAAACAATAATACGCTAAGGGGCCCTGCCGCTGCCCGCAACAGCTGGATTGAGATAGAGTACATTCTTAAATCCACCAGAACAAACGAGGTATTATTTGCCAGGACTGGCAGTTTCAATTTCGACACACCTGCTTCCATGGGATTATTGACCGAAATTGAGCTTGCAAGCAGGTGTAACGATTTTACCTTTGGGGATCTGCCTGCCGGGAAATATAGTCCAGGGTACGGGGAAAAATCCTTCCCTGCGGGCGATCTCGCCTTTATGGTTCGCAACCCCAACAGTGGCTACCGCATGTCTTATTCTCAGGAGCACGAGGAGATAATCTTCCGGATGGAAAATGAGCGGACAATAAACAAAAGAACCTACGAAGCCCCTCCCAGATAGGGCTTTGGAGGGGCTAGCATTCCTGACAGAACTAAGGCATTCATCAAATTTGTGATTCGTTTTTAGGAAAAAACCATCCACAGATGGGCGCAAATAAGAAGAAGAAAATCAAAGATAAGAAAAAGAGTATTGTTGAATATGTTAAATAATTAGATTCAACTACCAGGAAACTGAAATTTTATTATTAACCATTAAACAATGCTGTTATGAAAAAGATCCTTTTTCTATCCATGGCAATTTTGGTTTTTTGTTCCTGTAAAACACAAAAGCCACTTTATTTATGGGGCAACTACGACCTTGCGAGCTTCACCCACCTGAAAAATTCGGATGAGGAGTCCAAGCAGGCCTTGATGGCACAGTATTCTGACATCATTCAAAAACATGAGAATTCCAAAAGCCTGGTACCTCCCGGTATCTATGCTGATTATGGCTTTTTGCTGCTTCAGGCTGGCAAGACAGCAGAAGGAAAAGAGATGTTGTTGAAGGAAGCTGCCACCTACCCTGAATCAGCTGTTTACGTTGACCGTGCTTTAACAGCTTTTGCAGCCACTCCCCCGGCTGCCAGGCCAGCCGGCTATAAGGCCGCTGATGAAGAAAAACCACAGGTGGTATTGATCATGCCTCCGGTTAACCGCAGCAGGCATTTTGAAGCCGGTGAGCTTTTCCATTCAACACTTGGTATTCCGATTGCCGATGCCGGCTATTATGTCATTCCCACCTTCCTGTCAAAGCAAATGCTGGAAAAGGAAATTGCTTATGATGCAGAGCTTTTCCATGACCAGCCGTTGGATGCCCTGCATGAGGTATTTGGCGCGGACCTGGCCTTGTTTACCATAATATACAAATGGGATGCGGGCGTGCCAGCCGCCAAAAACAATAATACGCTAAGGGGCCCTGCCGCTGCCCGCAACAGCTGGATTGAGATAGAGTACATTCTTAAATCCACCAGAACAAACGAG
>OBJA01000998.1_pt1 | contig 21398 bp, 17 predicted proteins | sample 1519751 | NCBI WGS metagenome assembly OBJA01 (sample SAMEA3881238, study PRJEB22517) | soil metagenome | biome: lake sediment; feature: soda lake sediment; material: sediment, water from around vicinity | place: India | collected 2013-12-23 | depth 3 m
ATGCGGCTCTTCCTTCTCGGTTTAAGTCTCAGGCTGGGTAAATTGCACCCAGCGTCCGGCTGCCGCTCGCGCCGGTTACGGCAGGAAGGTTGCCAGGGGTACGTTCAATCGACTGTCGTGCCAACCAGGCAAACGCGCACGCCTCCACCCACTCAGCCTCGATACCCAGTACATCAGTCCGATTGATTCTCTGATCTGGCAATTTCTGCTGCAGCCGGGCAGTCAGGGCACCGTTATGCGCCCCCCCGCCACATAAATAGAGTTCACGGGCAGCAGGATAGTAAGTCTCCACTGAATTGGCGATCGTCTGTACAGTCAGCTGCAGCAATGTGGATTGAACATCCTGGGTAGCTTCATCATCCGTCAAATAAGGCTGCAACCAGTCAAAATCGAACATTTCTCTGCCAGTACTTTTTGGCGGCGCCAGAGAAAAATAAGGAAAATCCAACAGATTTTCCAACAAAGGACCGATCACTCTTCCTGACTTTGCCCATGATCCATTACGATCATAAGCCATACCTGTATGTTTCAGACACCAGGCATCCATCAGCATGTTTCCTGGTCCACAATCAAAACCATTCACACTGCCTGTGACAGGTAAACTGGTTATATTGGTGATCCCACCAATATTGATGATCAGGCGATGAATATCCCGGTGTGCAAACATTTCATGATGAAACGCAGGAACCAGTGGTGCTCCCTGCCCTCCAGCAGCAATATCACGACTCCTGAAATCAGTTACGACAGTCATACCCGTCAGTTCTGCCAGCAGGGCGCCATTTACCAGCTGGATGCTGTAGCTGTTTTCCGGTTGTGGGCAATGCCTGACCGTCTGACCGTGACAGCCGATTGCGACGATCTCTCCGGGATCGATCCCGGATTTCTCAAGCAGCTGTCTCACCGCTTGCGCATACCGCCCTGACAACCGGTTACTCAATACAGCCGCACGGTGCAGTTCATTTTCACCGGTCCGATTCAGACACAGCAGTTCAGTCTGAAGAGGCTGATCATAGGGAATATGGCAGGTGTACAGCAGCGAAAATGACAACCCGGAAAAATTTACCAGGACTGCATCGATACCGTCCAGACTGGTACCCGACATGATACCGATGTAATACATCTGATACGTGCGCTGTCCGGAACAGAATCAGTTCAATGCAGCGAAGCTGGAATTACGCAACAGATCAAGCTGAGAAAGCAATTCACTGGTTTGCTTGCGGAAAGCTGAATAATGTTTTTTACTGACGGATTGTGCAGCCGGCATGATAATTCTGGATGGATCACGCTGAACACCATTTACTCGTAGCTCATAGTGAAGATGCGGGCCGGTTGCCATTCCGGTTGAGCCAACAAAACCGATAACATCACCTTGCCTGACATGCTTTCCTTTCTGCAATCTCTTGTCAAAACCCGAAAGATGGCCATACGCTGAGCTGTACCGTCCATTATGTTTGAGTACCACCAGATTTCCGTAGCCATTCTGCCAACCTTTGTATTCAACAGTGCCATCCGCCGTCGCCATCACCGGTACTCCTCTCGGAGCAGCATAATCAACTCCTTTGTGGGCGCGCCACCGCTTCAATATGGGATGATAACGTGCATTGGAAAATCCGGAGCTGATCCGAGAAAATTTCAAAGGTGCCATCAGGAAAGGTCGACGCAGACTTTCTCCCGCGGGTGTATAGTATTCTCCCCTGCCATCTGATGATTGAAAATACACAGCTCTCCGGGATTTACCCTTATTAGAAAACTCTACGGCGAGTATCCTTCCTGCCTGGATTTTTCCACCTTCATCCTGCCTGGATTCGTAAACGACCGTAAAACGATCGCCTTTCTGGATATCCCGGTGGAAATCGATACTGCTGGAGAAAATATCGATTATCTGAGAGGCAATCGTACTCGGCAAATCAGCCTTGTCAACGGCTGCAAACAACGAAGTACTGATGACCCCTGAACCAACCTGGACATGGATATCACTTTTACCGGATTCCTCACTCAGTTCAAATACACCATCCACCTTTTCAACCTGGAACTGCTCACCATTTCCATAGAAATAACGTAATGTCAGCAACTCTCCATCGGGATGGGTTTCTGCGTGAATAACTTCGCCTGGTTTAAGCTGACTCATTACCTTGCTGCCACGAGTCGCATCCAGAAAACTGTTTTTATCCTCCTGACTGACTTCAAGGCGAGCGAGAATCGCTACGATGGTATCTCCTCGGCGTATGCTTTCCTGATGCCAGAATGTCATCTCTGGATCAGAAGATGCGAATTTCTCCGGAAGCTGCAAAGAACGAACGATTTTTTTACCCGGGATTTCATGCAGTGGAGAATCAGGAACGATCCCGAAAGCGGTCACCATCCCGAATAACGGCAGACTGGACAGAACGGTTATCCAGCGTACTCTTTTTTGTACGAGAACAGCGAGCTTTTGCGCTAGAATGCTTTTTCTTTTGTGAGGTGACTGGTAGTAAATCAAATGCCATCACTCCTATTTCGTCTGTTGGAAACATTTTAAGTCTAACATGGAAATGCATAAATATGATGACGACTGATTTCTTGCTGAGCAACCGTGTCTGAATCGATTTCTCATCAACTGCAGCTAATCAAACGCGGCTGCCAGGAGCTGCTGATTGAGGAAGAGTTCACACAGAAACTCGTTCGGGACAAGCCCCTCAAAGTCAAAGCCGGCTTTGATCCAACTGCACCGGATCTGCATCTGGGGCATACTGTTCTGCTAAACAAGCTGCGCCAAATTCAGGATCTCGGCCACCATGTTCTATTCCTGATTGGTGATTTCACCGGGATGATCGGCGATCCCAGCGGTAAAAGCACCACGCGTCCACCTCTGACACGCGAGCAGATTACGCAAAATGCAGATACATATGCATCCCAGGTATTCAAAATACTTAAACCTGAACAGACAGAAGTGGTTTTCAATTCATCCTGGATGGATAAATTCGCTGCGGCGGATCTGATCAGGCTTGCGTCCACTTATACTGTTGCACGCATGCTGGAGCGAGATGATTTCAGCAAACGCTACCACGATAACCGGCCAATCGCCATCCATGAATTTCTTTATCCGCTCGTTCAAGGTTACGATTCAGTGGCATTGAAGGCTGACCTGGAACTAGGTGGTACCGATCAGAAGTTTAATTTACTGGTTGGGCGTGAATTACAGAAACATTATGGCCAGTCACCCCAGTGCATCCTGACCATGCCCCTTCTGGAAGGACTTGATGGCGTTCAGAAAATGTCTAAGTCGCTCAATAACTATGTTGGCATCAACGAATCACCTACTGAAATATTCGGCAAGCTGATGTCGGTAAGCGATACTCTGATGTGGCGTTATATCGAATTACTGTCTTTTGAATCACTGGAAACTGTACGCCAGTGGCGAAATGAAGTGGAGTCAGGCCGTAATCCACGTGAAATCAAAATGCAATTCGCCCGGGAAGTCGTGGCGCGTTTCCACAGCCAGACTGGTGCCATTCGAGCAGCTGAAGAATTCGAAGCCCGTTTCAGCAAAGGCGTAATCCCCGACGATATTCCGGAAAAGAAGCTGTATATTCAGGCTACCGGACTAGCCATTCCACAACTGCTCAAGCTGGCCGGGTTGACCGCCAGTACCAGTGAGGCCCTGCGCATGATCGAGCAGGGTGGAGTAAAACTGAATGGGGATAAGATAAGCGACAAAAGCAGGATCATCCCCTCCAATGTCACCGTCATTGCCCAGATTGGCAAGAGAAAGTTTGCGAAAATTACCCTTGTAACCGAACAGAGCAGTAAACAGGCAAACTGACGGCAATCACTCTTTATACGCTAGATAGCTATAACTTCACTTATTCAATGCAGCCGGTTATTCGATTCGACACAATGAAAATGATATTGGAAAGTGAGTAACCATTTTATTTTTGTCAGGAAGATGAGCCGTCATCACCGTTCTGTGGAGACGACTGAACTTCTCTGATTACTTCCTGAAAATCCCCTACATCTTCAAAGGATCTGTATACCGAAGCAAAACGTATATAGGCCACTTTATCCAGGCTGTAAAGCTCCTGCATGACCCACTCACCGATCGTGCGCGATGAAATTTCCTGCTGCACCCCGCTTCCCAGCAGTTTTTGCAGTATGCGCTCGATTGCGGCATCCACCTGCCCGGTCGGAACCGGGCGTTTATGCAATGCCCGGGCAAAGCTGGTGTAGAGCTTTTCCCGGTTGAATTCCACACGATTGCCATCCTGTTTAATGACCTGCGGGAAACGCAATTCGACCGTCTCATAGGTTGTAAAGCGCTTCTCGCATTCCACGCAGCGCCGCCTGCGCCTGATTCGCGCACCTTCCTCACTGATACGCGAATCAACTACGCTGGTATCCTCAGCACCGCAGAATGGACATCTCACCGCCACGCCTCCGAATTGAAACGAATATCAGTTTCCATACACTGGAAACTTCGTACACAATGCCTGTGCTTTCCGGGCAACCTGATCCAGCACCGCTGTATTGGTCGGAGCATCCAGCACATCCGCCACCAGATTTGCAAGTTCCTCAGACTCAGGCTCCTTGAATCCACGTGTGGTAATGGCCGGAGTACCGATCCGTATTCCACTGGTGACAAAAGGTTTTTGCGGATCATTCGGAATTGCGTTCTTATTGACGGTAATATGTGCCGTTTCCAGCGCGGATTCTGCTTCTCTGCCCGTCAGATTTTTGGCGCGCAAATCGACCAGAAACATATGGCAATCCGTACGGCCTGACACGATACGCAAGCCGCGTCGTTGCAGCACCCTCGCCATGACGCGCGCATTCTCGATGACTTGCTTCTGATAATCTTTGAACGCCTGGCTGGATGCTTCCTTGAAAGCCACCGCCTTAGCCGCGATGACATGCATCAGCGGACCTCCCTGTGTCTGTGGAAATACCGCCGAATTGAGCGCCTTTTCATGTTCCGGCTTGGCCATGATTACTCCGCCACGCGGGCCACGCAGTGTTTTATGCGTGGTACTGGTGACAAAATCAGCGATTCCCACGGGATTAGGATAATAATCGGCAGCAATCAATCCGGCATAGTGCGCCATATCAACAAATAGATAAGCACCCACGCTATCAGCAATCTGACGAAAAGCTTTCCAGTCTATGACTCGCGCATAGGAGGATGCTCCAGCCACGATCATGCGCGGTTTATGTTCATGTGCAAGCCGCTCCAGTTCTGCGTAATCGATCTCTTCGGTTTCCGGATTCAGACCGTAAGAGATCGAATTGAATATCTTGCCACTCATATTGACTGCTGATCCGTGAGTCAAATGTCCACCATGAGCCAGCGACATACCCAGGAGCGTGTCTCCGGGCTTCAGAGCCGACAGATAAACTGCGGCATTTGCCTGGGAACCGGAGTGCGGCTGCACGTTGACATATTCCGCATTGAACAGATTTCTGAGACGGTCGATGGCAAGCTGTTCGACGATATCCACATACCTGCATCCTCCGTAATACCGTTTGCCCGGATACCCTTCAGCATACTTGTTTGTCAGTACGGTACCCTGTGCCTGTAAAACGGCCGGGCTGGCATAATTTTCCGAGGCAATCAGCTCGATATGATCTTCCTGCCGCTGTACTTCACCTTTGATTGCCTGCCATAAATCCGGATCAACCTGCTCGATCGTCAAACTCTGTGAAAACATAATATTTCTCTCTGATTTTTATTGAAAAACGGTCATTCTATCATCGCGCCATATTGCAAGCTGTAATTGTGACATGGCTTTTTATCCATGAAACCGACACGATTCCGGGCGTGAAATCCTTGTATCAATTGACTTCATTTACTGAATTGGCGATGATAAAAAAAGCATCATATTATTTCATTTCACTCTGAACAGGAGCTTTTCATGGCTACAAACACATTCAAGCAACAGGTTGATTCCATCATCCAAAGCAGACATCTGCTGCAACACCCGTTCTACATTGCCTGGACCGAAGGCAAACTGACTCGTGAACAATTGCGCCATTACGCCGAACAGTATTTTTACAATGTACTGGCAGAGCCTACCTACCTCAGCGCAGTTCACTTCAACACTCCGCATTTCCATAATGCAGAAAACAGTGGTGATATCAGCATACGTCAGGAAGTTCTGAAAAACCTGATTGATGAGGAACATGGAGAAAAAAATCATCCTGCTCTGTGGAAAACGTTTGCTTTTGCACTGGGCGCCAACGACACTAGTCTGGCACAAGCGGATGCGTTACCGGAAACGGAAAATCTGGTTGCAACCTTTCGCGATATTTGTATCAACGAACCATTTTATGCTGGATTAGCTGCATTACATGCGTTCGAATCCCAGGTGCCTGATATTGCTGCAGTCAAGATCGATGGTCTGGCCAAATTTTATGGCATGAAAAATCCGGATAACTATGAATTTTTCTCGGTACATCAGACAGCCGATGTTTTCCATTCACAAGCCGAATGGGCAATCATCGAAAAATTTGCTGATACACCGGAAAAACAGGCCGAAGTATTGGCCGCTACGCGCCGGGCCTGCGATGCACTGTGGAAATTCCTGGATGGTATCCACGAAAATTACTGTGCCAATCTCATCTGCGAGGAAAAAGCCACAGTCACCCTGCACTGATCCTACAAATCTGATCAGCAAATAACCATACCGGGCAGTCCCTTCCTTAAACCGGAAATGACTGCCCGGTTGTCTTTCTAGCTTCTCGTTTTTTCTCTTTCCTTTTCCCGCCCACTGGTCTGATTCCCTCCAGCCTGGCGAAGCAGACCTGACCAATGGTTTCCAGAAAATCCTGCAGATAACGCAACGAAGCGTCCTCTTCTCGCACCGAAAGATATAGATCGCTCCACAATCCACTGGTACCGATACGTCTGGCAATCACATACTCGTAATCCAGATAGTTTCTGATGCCCCAACCCGGCAATGCGGCAATCCCGCGCCGGCTTGCCACCAGTTGCAGAATAGCCACGGTCAGCTCAGTCGTTCGCCGCTGCCAGCTGACACCAGCGGGAATCAGCACCTGCCGAATCAGATCGATGCGTTCCTCTGGGACCGGATAGGTAATCAATACATCCTGCGTAAAATCGGCTGCCTCCAGTATCCGTTTGTTACTGAGTACATGACCTGGCGCCAGCACTGCCAGAATTTCAAAGCGGAACAGCGGGAAATGGACGATTCCCTGCTGCGGCCTGTTTTCAGAGCCGATCACTACATCGGCAATATCCTGTCTGAGCAGCGCTACCGGATCACTGTGAAAACCGGAAACCAGATCGAGTTCCACTTCCGGCCAGTGCTGCCGGAAATCATCCATGATGGGCATCAGCCAGTCGAAACAGGTATGACATTCCAGCACGATCCGCAAACTTCCTGCCGCCTGCCGGGCTATTTTTGCCAGATCCCGCTCTGCGGATTGGACTTCTCCCAGTATTTTCTCCGCCAGTTTTACCAGACGTTTACCTGCCTCCGTCAACTGCACGGCATGACCGCTGCGTTGAATGAGGGGCAACTGATAATACTCCTGCAATGCCTTGATCTGATGAGATAGCGCGGACTGAGTCAAATGCACACGCTGCGCTGCCAGCGAAATGCTGCCGGTCTCGTGTAATGCATTCAACGTACGGAGATGCCGCAATTCGATCATATATGAAAATTATTCATATTTTATTACAAAAAGTTTCATTTGATTCATTATAGAACATTCTACAGAATGGTGATTTTTCCGATCATGTAAAGAAAACGTAATGAGAACACTGACACATAACCTTGGATTTCCGAGAATCGGCGCACAACGCGAATTAAAAAAAGCACTCGAAACTTACTGGAAAGGACAAAGCGATGTCGATCAACTGCTGGCCACAGCGCGTGCAATCCGTACCGGTAACTGGCTGTTACAGCAAAAGGCAGGAATTGACCTGATCCCGGTAGGCGATTTTTCACTGTACGACCACATACTCGATATGACCACGTTGCTCGGAGCGATTCCTCACCGTTTCGGTAATACCAGTGATAAAATTTCTCCTGCTCTGTACTTTGCCATGGCACGCGGTACCGCCGATCAACCGGCAATGGAAATGACTAAATGGTTCAATACCAATTACCATTACATCGTTCCGGAATTTGATGACACCACCCAATTCCGCCTGGCATCCGACCGGCTGTTCCAGGAAATCGAAGAAGCTAAAGCACTGGGAATAACTGCAAAAGCTGTCCTGATCGGTCCGCTGACCTATCTATACCTTGGCAAGGAAATCACAGCCGGCTTTCAGCGACTGGATCTGCTCTCCCGCCTGCTGCCGGTTTACCGGGAAATTCTGCAGAAAATCACTTCGCTAGGTGTGGAATGGGTACAAATCGATGAACCCATTCTTTCTCTCGATCTCGAACAACCTTGGCTGGATGGTTTTGCAGAAGCCTATCATACACTGCGCGACAGCGGCTGCCGTTTGCTGCTCACCACTTACTTCGGTACAGTTGATCACCACTTGGCACTGCTTAAAAATCTGCCGGTGGATGGACTGCATATCGACGTAAGCAGCGCCCCGGAACAGTTCGAATCATTTCTCACCGGAGACTTTTCCACTAAAACCATGTCGCTGGGTTGTATCGATGGACGCAATATATGGCGCGCCGATCTGTCGCAAAAACTGGAAACGCTATCACAGGCTGCATCCCGATTTACGGGTGAATTCTGGATTGCTCCGAGCTGCTCCCTGCTGCATTGCCCGGTGGATCTGGCACTGGAAACAAAACTGGAGCCGGAAATCAGGGATTGGCTGGCATTTTCCGTTCAAAAGCTGGAAGAAATTACTACACTCGGGCGTGGATTGAACCAAGGCAGGGAATCAGTCAAAGAGATTCTGGCGGCCTCGGATGAAGCCAGACGATCAAGGGCGGAATCCGGCCGCATCCATAATCCAGTCGTTCACCAGAGAGTCGATAATCTGACCGAGCGCGACAGTCAGCGTACCCACCCCTTTGTAACTCGCAAGCATCTGCAACAGCAACGCTTCAATCTGCCCCTGCTGCCTACCACTACGATAGGTTCTTTTCCACAAACTGGCACTATCCGCCAGGCACGTGCTGCGTTCAGGAAAAATGAGCTCAGTCATCTCGAATATCTGTCAGCCATGCGTGCCGAAATTCGGGAAATGATTCGCAAACAGGAAGAAATCGGACTGGATGTGCTGGTTCATGGTGAGCCCGAGCGCAATGACATGGTGGAATATTTCGGTGAACAATTATGGGGCTATATCTTCACGGAAAACGGCTGGGTACAAAGCTACGGTTCCCGCTGTGTCAAGCCTCCCATTTTATATGGTGATGTCTATCGTCCCGAAGCAATGACTGTTGAGTGGATAAAATATGCCCAGAGCCAGACCGATAAACCGGTCAAAGGTATGCTGACCGGGCCGGTCACCATGCTGATGTGGTCGTTTGTACGCGATGATCAGCCACGGTCAACCACTGCACTGCAACTGGCGCTGGCAATCCGCGACGAAGTCACGGATCTGGAAAATGCTGGCATCGGTATGATCCAGATTGATGAACCGGCATTTCGTGAAGGACTTCCACTCAGAAAACAGGATTGGAAATCTTATCTGGACTGGGCGGTAAAAGCATTCCGTGTCGCCAGCTCCGGCGTGAAAGATGAAACCCAGATCCACACCCACATGTGTTATTCAGAATTTCACGATATCCTGCCGGCCATCGCTGAACTGGATGCTGATGTAATCACAATTGAAACTTCACGTTCTCGCATGGAACTGCTGGATGCCTTCGTAAAATTCTCTTATCCGAATGAAATCGGCCCCGGTGTGTATGACATCCATTCTCCCCGGGTACCTGATGCATCGGAAATGCTTGAGTTGCTGAAAAAGGCCTCTCGCTATATTGACCCCAAGTTACTGTGGGTCAACCCGGATTGCGGCCTGAAAACACGTAACTGGCCGGAAACCCAGACAGCCTTGCAAAAAATGGTGGACTGCGCAAAGACTCTGCGCAGCACACTGCAAGCCTGACCCCCCAGCCACCACACCTTCCTCGCGGTACCGGACGTGATTCCAAGTTAGTCTTCCCAGGATATCCGCCCAGGTAACCGCGTACTGCCACAAATATCAGCCTCGCGCCCGTCGCAATCTCCGAATGACGAATGACATAACTCCGAATCACAAAAATGGAGACAATCAAAAAAGCGACCAACTCAGCACTCCTTTTCAATCTCATAGCAAGGAAAAATTGTTGGTGTTACCTTTCCCAACAGCTACCAATCATATGGCCTGGCCAATACCAACTCACGGAATGATGAAATAAACAGGTTTTTCTACGAATTCAATGCCTGTGAAGAGCTTTTGCAATCCGCATTCTCAGCGCATTGAGTTTAATGAAGCCTGCTGCATCAGCCTGATGATAGGCGCCACCATCTTCTTCAAATGTCGCAATATCGGGATCGAATAACGAATTGATCCGGGAATCACGCCCGACTACCATCACATTACCCTTATACAACTTGACTCTAACCCAGCCATTCACATTTGCCTGGGATTCATCGATGAGCACCTGCAACAGTTTTCTTTCCGGACTCCACCAGTAACCGTTATAAATCAGCGCAGCGTAACGCGGCATCAGATCATCTTTCAAATGTGCGACCTCGCGGTCAAGCGTAATGGATTCGATTGCACGATGGGCACGCAACATGATCGTGCCACCAGGCGTTTCATAACAGCCGCGTGATTTCATCCCGACATAACGGTTCTCCACCAGATCGAGACGTCCGATACCATGTTTTCCACCCAGCTGATTGAGTCTGGTCAGAATGGTTCCAGGAGATAATCTCTCACCGTTCAATGCAACGATATCACCGCGTTCATATTCCAGATCCAGATATTCAGGCTCACTCGGAGCAGTTTCAGGCGAGACTGTCCAGCGCCACATACTCTCCTCCGGCTCCGCAGCTGGATCTTCCAGCGCACGCCCCTCATAAGAAATATGTAACAGATTGGCATCCATACTGTAGGGCGATCCTGCCTTCTGCTTCATTTCAATCGGGATACCCTGCTTTTCGGCGTAAGCCAACAGCTTCTCACGTGAAGTCAGATCCCATTCGCGCCAGGGAGCAATTACACGGATATCCGGCTGCAGTGCATAGTAGCCAAGCTCAAAACGCACCTGATCATTTCCCTTTCCGGTGGCGCCGTGAGAAACTGCGTCAGCGCCAGTTTGCTGCGCAATTTCGACCTGATGTTTGGCAATCAGGGGCCGGGCAATACTGGTCCCAAGCAGGTACTCCCCTTCATAAATCGTATTGGCGCGGAACATGGGAAAAACATAGTCACGCACGAACTCTTCGCGCAGATCTTCGATGAAGATTTCCCTGACACCAAACTGTATGGCTTTGGCACGCGCTGGCTCAATTTCTCCACCCTGACCGATATCCGCCGTAAAAGTAACCACTTCACACTGATAGGTATCCTGCAGCCATTTCAAAATGACCGAGGTATCCAACCCTCCTGAAAATGCCAGTACTGCTTTCTTGATTTTATCCATGTCCCTTCACAATTAAAAATTCCCGGGCAATACGCAAATTATCTGACACCAATCCTGCCTAGCAGCAAATACTCTATCAACGCTTTTTGTGTATGCAACCGATTCTCGGCCTCATCCCATACAACCGACTGGGGTCCATCAATGACCTCGGCATCCACTTCTTCACCACGGTGTGCCGGCAGACAATGCATGAACAGGGTTTCTTCTTTGGCACAAGCCATCATCTCGGCATCCACCCGAAAATCTGCAAAATCATTTTTACGCATATCTACCTCATCCTCGAAACCCATGCTGGTCCATACGTCGGTCGTAACCAGATCGGCGTCTTTAACCGCATCATGCGGGGAGGAAAACTGTTCGTAGTGGTCCGTACCATACAAACCCGCCCGTTCCGGTTCCACTTCATAACCCGGCGGCGTGGAAACATGCACGTTGAAGTCAAACACCTCTGCAGCCTGCAACCAGGTATTGCATACATTATTGGAGTCACCGATCCAAGCTACGGTCTTACCCGCAATACTTCCACGATGTTCCATGAAAGTGAAAATATCCGCCAGAATCTGGCAAGGGTGGTATTCATCTGTCAGGCCATTGATCACCGGTACTCGTGAATTTTCGGCAAAGCGTTCAATGATTCCATGGTCATGAGTACGTAACGTGATGATATCGACCATTCTCGAAATGACTCTGGCAGCGTCCTCTACTGGCTCACCACGACCCAACTGAGTATCGCGCGTCGAAAGGTAAATAGCACTACCACCCAACTGGTGCATCCCTGCCTCGAATGAAAGACGTGTACGGGTCGAATGTTTCTCGAAAATCATAGCCAGCGTACGATCAGTCAGTGGCCAGTAGCGACGGTATTGCTTGAATTCATTTTTGATCCAGCGTGTCCGATCGAACAGATATTCATATTCCTGCCGGTCAAAATCCTTGAACTGTAAAAAATGCCTGATTTGCATAAATAGTTTTACTAACGAAAAATTTTCGAGAACACTCATATCCCACCACCATCATCAGGTCAATGGGACTAAAATCTGATCGTGTCTGGAAAAATACAGCAAGCAGGGAATTCCCTGTGTGATACTGATCTGTCTGGCAGCTGTCGTACAACGGCTGCCTAACGGCTATTTCACCCGGCTCTCAAGAAACCAGGAAATGAGTGCGGAAACCTCGGTCAGCACCTGTTCCGCTTCTGCTTTCTGCATATTCAATGCCGGCAGCAGCCGCACCACTTTATCGGAGGTAACATTGATCAATACACGACGTTTCAGTGCTTCAAGCACAAGCTCGCTGCAAGGTACCGGTAACTCGATCCCGATCATCATTCCCTGCCCGCGAATTTTCACCGCATCCTGCCAAGCCTGTAAACGCCGCCCGAATTCCTCTCGTATGAAATTGCCGATAACCACAGCGTTATCCATCAGTCCCTCCTGTTCGATGATATCGAGGGTAGTCAGAGCCGCCTTGCATGCCAGCGGATTCCCACCGAAGGTAGAGGCATGGTTACCGGGTTTGAATACTTCTGCTGCTTTTCCACCCGCCAAACATGCACCGATCGGCACACCAGAACCCAAACCTTTTGCCAATGTCATGACATCCGGCATGATCTCACTATGCTGAAAAGCAAACCACTTGCCTGTACGCCCCAAGCCACACTGCACTTCATCAAGCATTAGCAGCCAGCCGTTCTGATCGCAAATCTTACGCAGCCCCTGCAAATAATTAGCCTGTGGAAAATTAACTCCTCCTTCACCTTGATAGGTTTCCAGCAGGATGGCTACAATTTCCCTGTTGCTGGCCGCAACCTTGTGGATTACTTCCAGATCATCGTAAGGCACCCGCACGAACCCAGTCAGCAATGGTTCAAAACCTGCTTGGGTTTTACGATTACCGGTAGCAGTCAATGTTGCCATCGTCCGGCCATGAAATGAGCGTTCCATCACAATGATCGTCGGCAGGTTGATTCCTTGATTATGGCCGTAAAGCCGTGCCAGCTTGATGGCAGCCTCATTTGCTTCCGCTCCGGAATTACAAAAGAAAGCTTTCTCCAGACCTGACAGGCTGGTCAACCTGTCAGCCAGTCGTTCCTGATGCTGGATATGGTAAACATTGGAAGTGTGTATCAACGTCGAGACCTGCTCGCACAACGCCTTTACCAGCACTGGATGACAATGTCCGACTCCACAAACTGCGATACCCGACAATGCATCGAGATAGCGGTTACCCTGATCATCCCACAGCCAGACCCCTTCACCCTTGACAAAGGTAACGGGAAGCCGTGCATAAGTATTCATTACATGAGACACGGAAAGTACACCTGATTTTTCTAATCTAAAACAATATGGCGGCTTACGCCGCCACTCCAGGAGATCGATTCCCCCTGCATCCAAATTCAACAATGTTCACTTATTTATCATGCTATTTCAAGCAGTTTTTCTGATAATGCCTGAAATGACAGCTTATCAGTATTGCCATATCAGGCTATTTTCTCTGCCAAGCACCATTTTCCTGCTGATACCACCAGCCTGACCTGGCTGATGCAATCCATCGCTGGGCGAATGTCGAACGGATATTGCCTTCCCATTCAGTATGGTTATTAGCCAATGCAATTTCACGATAGAGTGCGTTACGATCCTGATTCTCGGCAGCTACGAGAGAATTGACTGACTGCCGTCCGGATAATGGCACAGCATTGGCGTCACGCAAAATGATCAGGCCATCACGGGTCAAACCTACTGCACCGCTGTCATAAAATGGCACCAGTTGACTATGACGCTGTCGCATGTTTTGCTTCAACCGGGTAACCGCCGGGGTATTGGCTTCAAAATCCACTGCAGTCGCAGTACTGGTATACAGGAAGCAGCTCAGTGATACCAGCATCATGAATCGGACTAACTGTTTATACATGGATATTTCCTCTCAAGAACAGCGTTACCCCTGGCCATGCAAAATCTTATGGTTTAGTTTTGCCGGTTTCACTATCAGTTTTATCGCTGGCACCATTACCCGGTTTATTCCCTGATCGATCATTTTTGCCGCTGTTCCCGTCGGTCTGCCATACTTCTTCGATGATCTTATCAGCCACTTTCTCGGCTGCCGCCGCCGGAAAGTAGATGTTTATGGTTACACAGCCAGTCAATACAAAACCGGCAACTACCAGCAGAAGCGGGGTATCATAACTCTTTGTCATTATCATCAGTGAATAATCGGATTACCACTCCGGATCGCATGTCTTAAACGCTCGAGCAATTCAGGCCAGTCCACTTTCCGATTATAGCCGGTAATGGTAATTGCCGGTATGCCGCTACCCTTGATCAACATATAGCCTCCATCACGGGTTGCTGGTCCTATTCCTCCCATATTGCAAACGTTGCCGTATAACTTGCAGCTCCAGCCTATTTCCGCATAACCGAATTGCTCGAACAAACCAAGAAAACTTCTCTGAATAGCTGTCACTGCCAATCCGCCTCCCAGTGCAATAAGGTTTTTGATGGCCGCCTGACTGATCCTGCGTTTGTAATCTCCCGCGCTACTGAATAATTTTGCATCAAACTTCACCGGTTCCCAGTCAATCAGCTCAAAGTCATTGACTTCCACATCGACCCGCCCCTGAATATTCCCAAACGAGTAGGCACGCGTCAGCAGATCTAGGTCGATATGATACATCGCCATATTCATGGTCAAATGCGGTGTCAGGCTGAGCGGGCCGGACAATGTTAAATCTCTGGCTACCGCAACCCCGTCGAATATTCCGAAAACGAGTTCACCGTCCATCGTCATGATTGAATTAGCGTAACTCATTCTGGGTATGGTGCCGGACAATGTCCCGAACATTGATTGAATTTGCAGGGATTCGGTCAGTTTCTCCATGGAGATCGGAGCAAGTGACCCATTGAATTGCCACTGCCAGCCCGATGCCTGCATGGACGCTACAAAATTTTCTATCAATATTTTCCCATCCAACACCGGTATTTCTGCACGAGGAATACTGAATCGCATCCCATTTGTCGCAAGCGGGATATGTGTCTCCCCAGCACGAATTCCCATCATTTGGGCATTGCTGAATTGGATCGATCCATCCTGTTTTCTATTGCGATCCCATGGAATACGGGCATTCAATCCTTCGACTGCAAACCGCCCGTGCGTATCGATCAACGATGCGCCCTGTAAACCGATGATCAGTGACTGGTCATCGTTACCTTGGTAGCGCCAGTCAATGTTGACCCGCCCGGCAGCTTCTGCCTCAGCCAGTGCAGTATCCACCGCCAGCGGACGGATAATGCTGCTAAATAAGGTAGATAATTCTAGATCTCTGGCTGATAACCACGCTTGCTGGAATGACTGATCTGCAATACCGATCACTGCAGCGAAATCAGCTCTGCCTGTACCCGTCAGACTGAATTCACCCTGCGTTATCTCGATACGTTCATTTTTTATTACTCCTCTGGCAGTCAACCGGTGCCCTTCCCCGGAAAAATAAAATGGTTGCCAGAAAATTTCTCCTTCCGGCCAAATGATTTTTCCCTGCCACTGCCAACCATTTTTTTCTTGTTGTACATCTGCATCAAGCTGCAGATTGATCTGTTCACCCGCATGTAAACCACTCGCATCACTGAAAGATAATTTACTGATATTCAGCCGCGCAGACAATGCTGAAACCGAAGTTTCGATTCCACTCAGATGGATGTCTCCATCGAGTATTGCCTGATGTACCTGTATCTGTTCTTCTCCCCGAGGCAGCAAATCAGCCAGAAATTTTCCCTCTCCACTGACTACTTTCAAGATACCTTGCCACTTGCTTATCTGCCAGTTGACCTCCAATCGCCATTTCTCCTTTGATTTATTTGAGGCTGGCCGGATTTCAAGTACAAACTGCTTGTGTTGCAAGGAAAGCCGGAAAGTCATTGTCAAGGACCGCCCGCCGATCTGCACTATTCCTCCATCACAATCCATCGATTCACGATCGATATGAACCGAATTACATCTCAAACGTAAACCATGCCATGTTCGCTTTCCGATCGTCACCTTACCCAAATTGATTTCGAGATCAGGTAACGGAGCGCCGATCAGTTTAATACTGGCGGAATGAATATTGAAAACAGGATGCCGAATATTCTCCAGCGTAAAATCAAAACGGGGAGTGGCGGCACGGGTCGGGAAAGATAAGATAAAAATCAGAAAAAACAACCAGAACTGTGTAAACAGTCTGTACGCACAATTCGCGAAATTGCCACGATAAAACCAGAGTTGATCCGGTTTCATACCTTTCAGGAAGGAAAAACTCCGGTCGATAAGTAACGATCCCCGCGATCGCATACGATAAAGACAATCACTGCGTTCTGTACCTGCACTGAGACCTTCAAAGCAGCCGCCAGAGCCCCTCCAGAAGAAATGCCGGTGAACAATCCTTCTTCACGCGCCAGACGGCGGGCCATTTCCTCGGCTTCCTGCTGGGATACTAGCAAAATATGGTCAACCAGCTCCGGCTGGTAGATTTTGGGCAGATAAGCTTCTGGCCATTTGCGGATTCCGGGAATCTGTGCATTCTCCTGCGGTTGCACACCGATAATCTCCACCCTCTGCTTTTGTTCGCGGAAATAGCGGGCGCAGCCCATAATCGTGCCGGTTGTTCCCATACTGCTTACGAAATGTGTAACCGTTCCTGCTGTATCCTGCCAGATCTCGGGAGCCGTGGCTTCATAATGCGCCAGCGGATTATCGGAATTGGAAAACTGATCAAGAATGATACCTTTGCCCGCACTGCACAGCTGCTCAGCAGTATCTCTGGCCAACTCCATACCTCCCTCTTTAGGGGTCAGGATAATCTTGGCGCCATACGCGGACATCACCTGACGGCGCTCCAAGCTCAGATTCTCCGGCATGACCAGAATCATACGATAACCCAGAATCGCTGCTGCCATGGCCAATGCAATACCGGTATTGCCGCTAGTTGCCTCGATCAGCGTATCTCCCGGCCGGATATCGCCGCGCTGCTGTGCACGCATAATCATGGAATAAGCTGGCCGATCCTTGACTGAGCCAGCCGGGTTATTGCCTTCCAGTTTTGCCAGAATGGTATTGCTGGTTTCACCCGGAATACGCTTGAGCCGGATCAAGGGAGTGTGGCCAATAAAATTTTCAATGGTGTTATGCATTGCCAGGATACATACTGTCACAAACAAAATCAGATTATCTCACACATACAAAAACCCCCTTATGAATTCCTGCTCACAAGGGGGTTATTTAGAGTTCGATCAAGATTCGACCTGGAAGATCGGCAATAAAAATTATGCGGATATGCTATCCGCTTTGCTTTGGAAACAATTTACCGACATTGTTTCATCACCAGCCTTCAAGCAGTTTTTTTGCTTCATCTCTTTGAGGAAACGGTTTATCGCTATCCAGTAATTTTTCAAGTTCCTGACGCGCTTCAGCCTCGTTCCCGGATTTGAATAACCCGACTGCGTAGTGATAACGAATTTCTGCAGCTTCCGGAACAGCCGTGACTGCTTTATGCAACAGTGCAGTTCCTCGTTCAGCATCTCCTTTCTCAACCAGAATCCAGCCGAGTGTATCCAGGATAGCCGGACTATCAGGAGTCTGTTCGTATGCCTTCTCCGCATATTCAAGGGCAGCAGGATCCTTCTTCTGCTGATATATCCACGCCAAGTTGTTCAATGTAGCGGCGTGATCGGGATGCTGCTTCAAAATGGTCTGGTATTCTTTGATAGCAGGCTCATATTTCTTGCCTGCCAGATAAACACCTGCAAGATAGGTACGTGTAACCGCATCAGTCGGATTCTCTTTCAGCCATTGACTGATCCGCTGATCAGCTTGCTTTTCTTTTCCACTTTGACTCAGGGCCGTATGCAGTTTGATCAGCAGTTGACTGTTCTTCTGTCTGTTCAGTGCCTTTTCATAAGCTGCAGCAGCGGCAGTGGCATTTTTTTGCCTCATCTGCAAATCACCTTCCAGCTCGAATCCAACCGGCAGTTTCTCGTGTTGTTTCTGTAAATCGCGTGAAATATTGAATGCATCCTCAACACGATCCGCTCCGACCGCCAGTTGGGCTTGCAACAGTTTCGCTTCCCAAAGATCCGGTTTGATAGTCAACGCTCTTTTTAGCGAATTCGCAGCAGCCCTGTTGTTCTGCATTGAGCTATAGACTTGCGCCAGTTGTAACTGAGCAGGAGCAGAATCCGGCAATCTGGCAGCCAGTTTCTGAAAATTCTCCAGTGCGGCATCTTTGTCACCAGTCGCCAAATAAGAACGTGCGAGCAGTTCCACGACGCTCAGATTATCTGGATGAGCACCTTGCAGTTTCTTAGCCAGCGCAAGTGATTTCCCGGGATCGTTCATCGCCAGATAATGCGCCCCCAACTGTAGAGCAGGCTGCAGCTCACCCGGATTTTCCCGACTGGCTTTTTCCAGCCATCCGGTGGCGTCCTCTTTATCGCCGCGTGCAATTGCAATACCCGCCAGTGCGTTCATTGCCTGTACATTCCCCTTATCTCGTTTCAGAACGTCTTCAAAACGTTGCTGAGCTGCTTCAGGGTGGTTCTCCTGCATATCGATTCTGGCCAGATTGGAAATGGCAGGGAAATAGTCAGGTTGGATAGAAAGTGCCTGATTGAAGCTTGCACGTGCCTTGGCCAGATCTTTTTTACCCAGATAAATGCCACCTTTCAGATTATGCAGCAACGGGTTATCCGGTTGTTCCGCAAGCTGTGATTCAACCGCTTTCAATGCCTTATCAAATTCGCGCAACTGCAAATGAGTCAGAACAAGCATGACGCCCGCCCGGCCAGATTGATCGTCCAGCTGGGCAGCCTGTTCCAGATCAGCAATCGCACTTTTGTTGTCTCCCTGCCCCATCTTACTCATAGCCAGAGCGGTATATAATGATGCGTTGCCCGGTGCCAGTTCGCCAGCTTTCTCAAAATATTCGGAAGCCTTCGTAAAATCTTTTGATCGCATGTAGGCTTCTCCAGCAAGCGCAAATAATTGCGGGTCCTGCTGCACTGACTTCAATGCCGGAGTAAGAGTGGTAATTGCCTGTCTAATCTGATTATTTTTCAGCTGAATCGATGCCATTAGCTTAATGGCATAAAGATTATTAGGAATCGCCTTAAGATACTGTTTCACATACTGCTCTGCTTGGGAGAGCGACCCCAGAGCAAATTGGGTGGCACCTGCAAGCAGTACACTTGGTAAATGACCCGGGGCCGAACTCAGTATCTGCTGCAGAGTCTCAAGGGCTACCGCATGTTTTCCCTGACTGAAATCCAGTAACGCCTGAGTGTAGGCAGCAAGCAAACTGCCTGGAGCAATTTTGCGAACAGCATCCAGATCTGCCTGAGCAGCTTTGAATTCTTTGGTACTGATCGATATGGTTGCCCGGTTGATATATGCAGCTTCTGATTCAGGATTCAATTTTATGGCTTTATCATAATCTGCCAGTGCTTCGTCGATTTTGTTCTGCGCTCTCAGTAAATCGCCTCTGAACAATACCACATCGCTGTTTTCCGGGTTGAGCTTCACCGCTTCTTCAGAGAAATTCATGGCCGATTCAATATCATTACGAGCAAGTGAATATCTGGCCAGCCCTGTCAACGCGTCAGCAAACCCCGGTTTATCTTGCAACGCCTGTTCAAACAATGCTTTGGCTTCTTCAAATTTGCCGAGCGCCAGCGAAGCATTACCACGCAGAGTAAGCAGTTCGGCAAAATTTCCTGTGTCAGATAATTTTTCGGTTTCGTCCAGTACCCGCTGAAATTTCCCCATTCCCAGCCAGGCCCGACTCAGGCTCGGTAACACTTTGACCGGATCCATGCCGAGATCAAGCGCTTTATTCAATTCCTTTTCTGCCGACTGAATATCCCCCTCCCTATTATAGAGCGTTCCAAGCAGGTAACGGATTTCAGGATCATTCGGACTTTGCTGAAGCGCATTCTTCAACTGAATAATGGCCGCCTTGTCGTTACCTTGCTGCTGATACTGTTTCGCCTCGGCTACCAGCGCTTGTGCGTCCATAGGTTTACCGCAGGCTGAAAGTATCAGGATAACGGCCATCACAGGAGCAAGAATTGCTGTTGATTTCATTTGGGTGATCGTTTTACCTGAACCGCTCATATCTACCTCTTTTGGTAATTAAATACGTAAATCTGCAAGATATCCCGTGAAACAAACCAGAAATTACCGTTTCTATCCGGATATTATTCAATCGAGTAGTTATAGCACAACCAGCAGGCCGGCAAATTTACGAAATCAACAGGGATTGTGTGCTTTAACACTGAAATAGTCTGATATCTAAACGGAAAATACTCTAGATGAACTATTTTCGTCTCGACCAGCATACATTAAAAAGCAGTTTACCCCTATACAAAAGGATAAATGTCACACCGAGAAAGACAGCAGACGGATGTTGCAGAAAGTAGCGTTAGGGTGTGATTACAGAGACTACAAAATATGATCGTACCTCATGCGCAGCAACTACAAAGGCACGATACAATCCCGAATCCGAGTGACGTAACTCTATATTAACCTGAGTTCGGGATAAGAAAAGAGGAAGTGAGCGCCCGCCTTTTTGCGTAAGATTAACCTGAGTTCGGGATAAGAAAAGAGAGGATGAGCGCCAGGCTTTTTGCGTAAGATTATGTTTCTGCAAACAAATCAATCGCATTCAGGAGGCGCTCATGGACAGTTTAACTGAACTTTTTTGTCTCATAGATGATTTTTGCCACCAGTTCGAGCCCGCTTTAGAGCATCATCTTCTGGAAGCCGGGATAAAAAAGCGCAAACGCCGCAGCGGGTTGAGCTTATCGGAGTTAATGACCCTAACCGTTT
>OBJA01000999.1_pt1 | contig 21398 bp, 16 predicted proteins | sample 1519751 | NCBI WGS metagenome assembly OBJA01 (sample SAMEA3881238, study PRJEB22517) | soil metagenome | biome: lake sediment; feature: soda lake sediment; material: sediment, water from around vicinity | place: India | collected 2013-12-23 | depth 3 m
CTAACCGCCGGGCAGCAACTCCAGGCCAACCTGGCCCTGGTGCGAGCGCTGGGAGGAGGCTGGACAACCGATCACCAGGGGAACTAAGCCGGCCAGCCGGTTTAACGTGACCACGTAACTGTTAAATCAACAGGTTAGCACTCCACGCCGTCTGCGGCGGCGATTTATCAGCAAGCAAGTTTTTGCTTAGCCACGATATTGCAGCCAGTTACACTTAACTTACTTAGACAACCCAGCCGCAGAGAGGCCGGCAGCAGCAAAGGAGGGGGATTATGTATTTTCCGGTGGCGGGGATCGAGGTGGCGCCCTGGGTGCCTTTACTGGCCGGCTTTGCCGTGGCCCTGCTCTGCGGGATGGGCGGGGTTTCCGGGGCCAATCTGTTGCTCCCCTTTCAGATGAGCGTGCTGGGCTTTACCAGCCCGGCGGTAAGCGCCACCAACCACCTCTTTAATATTGTCGCCATTCCCGGCGGAGTTTACCGTTTTATCCGCGAGGGGCGGATGGTCTGGCCGCTGACCTGGGTGGTGACCGCCGGTACCGTGCCGGGGGTGCTGCTGGGGGTGGTGCTGCGGGTGCAACTGCTGCCCGACCCCCAACATTTCAAAATCTTTGCCGGCCTGGTCCTGCTTTACCTCGGCGGCTTTATGGCCAAATCCCTGCTCTTCCCCCCGACCGCCGGCCAGGAGGCCACCGCCGCCGAACGGCGCTTTCGGGAACTGGTGCAACAATTCCAGCGCCGGGATGCCGCCACCGACCAGCCCCTGCCCAGGGTGGAGCTGAACCGGATCAGCCTGCGCCGGATCGACTATACCTTTTACGGCCAGCAGATCAGCGCCCCCACCCTCGGTATCTTTATCCTCAGCGCCCTGGTGGGAGTGGTTGGCGGCATGTACGGCATCGGCGGCGGGGCGATCATCGCCCCCTTCTTCGTGGCGGTGTTCCATCTGCCGATTTACACCATTGCCGGCGCCTGCCTGATGGGCACCTTTCTCACCTCGGTGGTGGCGGCCCTTTTCTACCAGGCGCTGGCCCCCTTTTACCCCCACCTGGCCGTGGGGCCGGACTGGACGCTGGGCCTGCTGATGGGCCTCGGCGGCCTGGCCGGGCTCTACCTGGCCGCCCGCCTCCAGAAATTCGTCCCGGCCCAGGCCATCAAATGGCTGCTGGCCGCCATCCTCTGCTTCGGCGGCGGTCGCTATCTGCTGGGGATCTTCTTCTGAAACCGCGACCCAACTCAGTTTGGCACGACCCTCCAGCCCGCTCCGATCAATAACCCAACGGCGATGCCGCCTGCCGGTTGTTAAAAATCGAAACGAGTACCAACCAGGAAAACCTGGCCGCCGCCAAAGGCGCTTTCCCAGGTGCCGTCACCGCTGCCCCGCTTGGTGGTGAGGGCCGCCGACTCCTGCTCCCGGTAGTATTCGGCAAAGAATTTCAGCCGCTGGTTGAACTGGTGGTCGATCCCCAGGTGGAGGACGGTTTCGCCGTAGCGGTCCACATCGGCCAACATGCCCTTGAAGGTATTCTTGCCCAAAGTGTAGGCGGCATAGAGGTTGGCCGCCAGGTCGCCGTCGGCTCCGTAGGCCCCGGAGATGTCGCTGTCATGAATCTCCAGCTTGGCTCCCAGGTAGAGCGGCCCCATGGTGTGGGCCAGGGAAAGCCCCCAGATCCGCCAATCTCCTCTTAAGCTGTCCACCCCGGCGGCCACCGTGGTGTTGCCCTCGTTGCAGCTATGGCTGATGGTGGCCTGCCAGCGGTCCCGGTTGGCGGCTCCGTTGTTGTTGCTCCAGCCCAGGGCCAGGGAAAAGCCGCGATACTCCGGGCTGTAATAGCTGAGGCTGTCACTGAGCCGAAAGCTGGTAAAGGTGGCGAAACCGCTGTAATAGCTGCTGAACATATCCACCGGGTAGGCGACGGCGTTGTAGTAGGGCATCCACATCTTGCCGTAGACCAGCGAACCGAACTCACCCCGCATTCCCACTTGGGCCACCCGCACATCCTGGCTGTGATCGAAGGGATCCTGCACCTCCCAGTTGGTCAGATCCAGCGGCAGTTCGAGTTGCCCGAACAGGGTCAGGGCCGAGCCGGGGGTGTAATCGCCCCGGACCCCGATCCGGGAATAGGCGTCGCGAAAGCCGGTATATGAGCCCATCTGATCCCGGTTGGCCGGTCGCACCGCCTCGGCCTGGAGCCGGGCCGAGCCGTAAAGTTCCAGGCTGTAATTTTCCCCTTCCACCGAGGCGGCGGTCGCCACCGTGGAGCTTGCCAGCAGCAGCAGGCCGCCGCCCACCGCGCCACCCAATCCGCGCCACAACATAAAACACCTCTTACAAATAGAATTATGGCCGACAATCGGCGGCGTCAGCCGTGGTTGCCGACAGGTTTTCAACAGGATTCCCACAGTTTTTCAACAGAGTTTTCAACAGGATTGCCACGGGTTTTCAACAGTCTTCTCAACAGGTTTTCCCCAAGGCGGCGACGGGCCATGGCGACAGGCCCGCCCCGCTGGCATTACTTGCTAAGCGGAAAGACCTCATTTACTGAGCAGAAAATGGACATGCCGTTCGTACTGCTCCAGGACATCGCTGATCACGTAATCCTTGCTCCAGCCCATAATGTCGTAGTCCTGGCCGCCTTCCCGCAGGTGGACTTCGGCCCGGTAATACTTGAGGGCCTCAACCCGGTCGGCGCTGGTATCACGCATCACCAAAGCCGGCGGCTCGTAGGGCCGGGGACGAACCGAGTAAAAGAAATCGACCTCCTCGCCGTGCTGATCCACTTCCAGCCAGACCCGGCCGTCCTCACCCTCCGTCACCAGCGCCTTGACCTGCTGGCGCTCCAGTTCAGCCGCCACCTCGTCCAGAGCCGGGCGCACCACCTCGGCCAAAAAGTGCAGCACCTCCTGCTTTTTGGGGTGATGAATGATGGTCCGCAGTCGCTGCCGCCAGTTGAGGGCGGCATGGGGCCCCCGGGGCATTACCCGGGCCTCCTTGAGGCTCACCCGCTTGACCGCCTCGATCCGCAGGGCCCGCAGCAAGCCCCAGGACATCAGGATCATCACCACCGTAAAGGGCAGCGCGCTGGCGATGGTGGCGGTTTGCAAGGCCGCCAGGCCGCCGGCCAGCAGCAGGGCCGCCGCCACGACGCCCTCCACCACCGCCCAGAAAATCCGCTGCCAGACCGGCGAGGGGTCGGCATGGCCGCCGGAGGTGAGAATATCCACCACCAGCGAACCCGAGTCGGAAGAGGTGACGAAGAAGGTCATCACCAGAATGGTGGCGACTAAGGCGGTAAGGGAGGAAAGAGGCAGGTATTCAAAAAACTGGAACAGGGCCACCGAGGTGTCGGCGGCCACCGCCTCGGCCAGGGCGGCAATCCCCTGGACCATAATCATGTGAAGGGCGGTATCACCGAAAAAGGTCATCCACATAAAGGTGAAGCCCACCGGCACCAGCAGCACCCCCACCACAAACTCGCGGATGGTCCGGCCCTTGGAGACCCGGGCGATGAACATTCCGACAAAGGGTGCCCAGGCGATCCACCAGCCCCAATAGAAGAGGGTCCAGCCGCCGATCCAGTCGGTGGGCTCGTAGGCGTACAGGTTGAAGGTCATCTCGAAGAGCGAGGAAAGATACATCCCGGTATTCTGAACCAGGGTCTGGAGCAGAAATACCGTGGGGCCGGCCACCAGCACGAAGGCCAGCAGGCCGGCGGCCAGCACCACGTTCAAGACCGACAGGCGGCGGATGCCGCCGTCCAGCCCCAGCACCACCGAGATGGTGGCAATGGCGGTGATCACCGCAATCAAAAGAACCTGGATGGTAACGGTGGTGGGTACCCCGAACAGGTAGTTGAGCCCGGAATTGATCTGGACCACCCCCAGGCCCAGGGAAGTGGCCACCCCGAAGATGGTGCCCAGGACCGCAAATATATCCACGGCCTGTCCCAGGGGGCCGTTAATCCGCTCCCCGATCAGGGGATAGAGAGCGGAGCGGATGGTCAGCGGCAAGCCCTGGCGGAAGGCGAAGTAGGCCAGGGAAAGGGCCACCACCGCGTAAATAGCCCAGGCATGGACCCCCCAGTGAAAGAAGGTGACCCGCATGGCCTGGCGGGCGGCCTCGGCGGTTTCGGGATCCCCCACCGGCGGGCTGACGTAGTGCATTACCGGCTCGGCCACGCCGAAGAACATCAAACCGATGCCCATGCCGGCGGAAAACAGCATGGCAAACCAGGAGCCGTAGGAATAATCGGGCTCGCTGTGGTCACTGCCCAGCTTGATCCTGCCGAAACCGGAAACCGCCAGGCCGATCACAAATACCAGAAAACCGGCCACCGAAAGCACATAAAACCAGCCCGCCGACTCGGTGATCCAGCTCTGGGTAGCGGAAAACAGGGCTCCGGCGGTTTCGGTGGCAACGGTGGCGAAAATCACCAAAAATACGGTAAGTACGGCCGAGGTAATGAAAACCGGCGGATCGATCCGCATCCGCACCGGTTTGGCCTCCGCTGATGGGGGTTGCTGCCCGCTGTCGCTCATACCATTTCACCTTGAGATAGTTGCTGGTTATTAGTCCGTGTTCCACCCGACACCACCGACCCTAACACAACGAGCTTAAATTTCAACCAGTCGAAACGTGATAAAAGGATCAGAGGGATCAGGCGGAACCGACCACGGCTCCGAAGAGGCCGATATCAATGCCGTGGGCCTGGGCGGCTTTGCGCCACTTCTGATGATCGGGGGTGTGGAAGATGATCTCATCGACGGCCGGCAACACCAGCCAGCCGTCAACACTGAGTTCGGCCTCAAGCTGACCGGCGCCCCAGCCGGCATAGCCCAGGGTGACCAGCAGGTGGCGGGGGCCGCGGCCGACGGCCAGGTCGTAGAACAGTTGGGGATCGCGGGAGAGGGAGACGGTGGAGCTTACCGGCAACTGGTTTTCGATCCGGTAATCGGCCGTATAGAGCATGAAAACGTTGTTGGTTTCCACCGGCCCCCCCAGATAAACCGGCCCCAGCGGGGGGCGGCCCTGCGGCAGGGGGATTCCGGCATTACCAAAAATATCTTCCAGGCTGACATCCTTCACCGGCTGGTTGATCACCAGCCCCATGGCCCCTTCGGCGTTATGGGCGCAGAGGTAGATCACCGTTTCGGCAAAACGGGGATCGGACATCTGGGGGGTGGCAATCAGAAAATGGTTCTGCAAGCTCTCCAAGTGCGCTTTCCCGGAATCAGGGGGTTGATCGGACGCCCCCCGGCCCCAAAAACCGGGAAGCGGCAACGGAGCCAGTTTAGCACCGTTGCTCCATTGCCGTCAAGAAACGCATCTGCCGCTTGTCAGCCCGGCGGCACCTGTGCTACAACGGACCGGAGACCTCAGCGCAACCGTGTTCACCGGGGCACCAATTCGCCGCTTTAACGGGCTGCAACCGGCCATAGAGCCAAACCCAACACGAGGCACCAAGCCATTACCATGACAACTTCTTTACTCGAAGAAATCGACCGGATCGTTCACTCCGACCACCACGACCCCCATCAGGTTCTGGGTTTCCATGTATTGCCGGCCACCGCCGAAAACGGGCCGACGGCGGTGATCCGCTGCTTTCAACCAGCCGCCAGTAGCGTTGTCCTTTTAAGCGGCCCCAACGAGGAAGAGCGCCGGGATCTGTATAAAACCCGCGAGGAAGGGCTTTTTGAAATCGTCCTGCCCGGATGTGAGCATTTTTTCTCCTATCGTTTCGAGGCCCGTTACCCAGACGGCACCAGCCACCGTTTCCACGACCCTTACCGTTTCTGGCCCCAACTGGGCGACTACGACCGCTATCTCTTCAACAACGGCACCCACTACCGGCTCTACGACAAGCTGGGGGCCCACCCGGCCACCATCGACGGGGTCGGCGGCACCATCTTCCGGGTCTGGGCGCCCAATGCCCGCCGGGTCAGCATCATCGGCAATTTCAACTACTGGGACGGCCGCATTCACCAGATGCGGGTGCTGGGGGCTTCCGGGATCTGGGAGCTGTTTCTGCCGGATATCGGCCCCGGCGAACCCTACAAGTTCGAGATCCGCAGCCAGCAGGGAGCCATTCTGGAAAAGACCGATCCCTGCCAGTTTTTCAGTGAGGTCCGGCCCAAGACCGCCTCGGTGGTCTGCGACATCGCAAATTTTCAGTGGCACGATCAGGAGTGGATGGAAAACCGCCGCCGCCAGTTTTCCTACCGACAGCCGGTTTCCATTTACGAGATGCACCTGGGTTCCTGGCGCCGCGACCCGGCCGACCCTTCCCGCTTCTTAAGCTACCGCGAGATTGCTGCCGCCCTGATCCCTTACCTCAAGGAGATGGGTTTCACCCATGTGGAATTTCTGCCGGTGATGGAGCACCCCCTGGATGAATCCTGGGGCTATCAGGTAATCGGCTTTTTCGCGGTGACCAGCCGTTTCGGCACCCCGGAGGATTTCGCCTATCTGGTGGACCAGTGCCACCAGAACGGGATCGGGGTGATCCTGGACTGGGTACCATCCCACTTCCCCACCGACGGCCACGGCCTGGCCCGCTTCGACGGCACCGCCCTTTACGAGCACGAAGACCCCCGCAAGGGCGCCCACCAGGAGTGGGGCACCCTGGTCTTCAACTACGGCCGCAAGGAGGTGGCCAACTTCCTGATCGCCAACGCCCTCTTCTGGTTCGAACGCTTCCATATCGACGGCCTGCGGGTGGACGCGGTGGCCTCCATGCTTTACCTGGACTACGCCCGCCGGGAAGGGGAATGGGTGCCCAACGAGTACGGCGGCCGCGAGAACATCGAGGCCATCGAGTTTCTCAAACACCTCAACACCATCGTTTACGACCATCACCCCGACATCATGATGATCGCCGAGGAGTCCACCAGCTTTTTCGGGGTCTCCAAACCGGCGGCCTGGGGGGGCCTGGGCTTCGGCTACAAGTGGAACATGGGCTGGATGAACGACACCCTGGGCTATTTCAAAACCGACCCCCTGTTCCGCAAATACCACCACAGCGCCCTGACCTTTTCCCTGCTCTACGCCTTTTCGGAAAATTTCATCCTCCCCTTCTCCCACGACGAGGTGGTCCACGGCAAAGGCTCGATGCTGCAAAAAATGCCCGGCGACACCTGGCAGCGGCTGGCCAACCTGCGCCTGCTCTATCTCTTTTTCTGGACCCACCCCGGCAAGAAGCTGCTCTTCATGGGCGGCGAGTTCGGACAGCATTCGGAATGGTACTGCAAGGTCAGCCTGGACTGGCATCTGATCGAACAGGACGAAAAACACGCCAAACTCCACAACTTCGTCAAGGCCCTCAACCACTTCTACCAGCAGAACCCGGCCCTCTGGGAAGATGATTTTTCCCATACCGGTTTCCAGTGGCTGGATTTCAACGACGTGGACCACAGCATCATCAGCTACGCCCGTTTCGCCCAAGATCGTAAAGACTGCCTGGTTTGCCTCTTCAACTTCACCCCCCAGGTTCACCACCACTATCGCCTGGGAGTCCCGGAGCCGGGCACCTACCGGGAGGTCTTCAACTCCGACGCCATCGAGGCCGGCGGCAGCGGCGTCATCAACTCCGAGCCCAAAACCAGCCAAAACGAACCCGTCGGCCACGCCTTCCACCACATCAAAATCATGGTGCCACCCCTGGGCGGGGTTATTTTCCGTAAGGAATGAGGGCCGCGTGAGGGAAGCAGGGGCTGAATCTCAGCCCCGGTGCTGCTTCTTGAGATGCTGGTAGGCCTCGTTGATCTCCTTCATCTTCTCCTCGGCCACCCGCTTAAACTCCTCGCCCAGGTGGTTGACCTTGTCGGGGTGATACTGCTTGCTCAACTCCCGGTAGGCGGCCTTGATCTGCTCGAAGGCGGCACCGGGCTCCAGGCCCAGCACCCGGTAGTAACGGGTATCGGCGGCGGCGGGCGCCCAACCGTCGGAGCCGGAGCCGGCCCCCGCCCCGGACCATTGCCGGTACTGGCGCTGATACTGGTACTTGGCGCGGATCGCCTGATGATCGTAGGGGTTGATCTCCAGGAAATCGGCGATCCGCTGCAAAACCGCCAACTCCTGCTCGCTCACCGCCTCATTGGTATAAATTACCCGATAGATCAGCTCCAGCAGGATCAACCGCGACTCGTAGCCGAAACGGCGGCGGAAGTCGGTGAGCAGATCATCCAGGGTCAGGGGCGAAGCCATGGCCTGGCGGATCAGTTCCCGCACCCAGAGCAACTGCTGATGGCCGTAATGGAGGTGCACCCGGAAAAAATCGCTGATCGCCGCGGTCTCGGCCCGGGTGACATTGCCGTCGAGCTGGGCGATCCGCACCAGAATATGAATCAGCAGATGAACGAACTGGTTGTGGGCTTCGGTCTGGGACTGCTCGTAGCGCCGGATGCGACTGCGGACGTAGTAGGAAAATCCCCAGAAAGCGGCAACCAGGGTGAACAGAAAAATGAACAGGCCCAGCAGCAGAGCACCGAAAAAGTTGAAAAGCAACGGGGCGCCGCCGAAGGCCAGCAGCAGCAGGATCAGTACCAGCAGGCAGCCCAGGCAGCCCGGCCCGCCCCCGCCGCCGACCCGGCGTTGCTAGATAATCATGATGGTTGCGAAGTTGGCTTAACTGAAGGCATCCGGGTCTGCTCCGTTGCGGGCAAAGAGGGCGGCGATAAATTCCTTGGGCTCGAAGTCGCGCAGATCGGCCATCTGTTCGCCGATCCCGATGAAACGAATGGGAATATTGAACTCCCGGCTGATGTTGACCACGATGCCGCCCCGGGCGGTGCCGTCCAGCTTGGTCAGGGCGATCCCGGAAACCTCCACCGCCTCGTGGAAAAGCCGGGCCTGGGAGATCCCGTTCTGGCCGGTGGTGGCGTCGATCACCAGCATCACCTCGTGGGGGGCGCCGGGGATTTTTTTGTCCATCACCCGCTTGATCTTGCGCAACTCTTCCATCAGGTTGACCTTGGTATGGAGGCGGCCGGCGGTATCGACGATGATCACGTCGAAATCGCGGGGCCGGGCATAATCGAAGGCGTCGTAGATCACCGAGGAAGGGTCGGCCCCCTGCTGCTGGGCCACCACCTCGCAGCCGGTGCGCTCACCCCAGACCTGCAACTGCTCGATGGCCGCCGCCCGGAAGGTATCGGCCGCCACCAGCAACACCTTCTGGCCGGCCTGCCTGAACTTCCAGGCCAGCTTGCCGATGGTGGTGGTCTTGCCCACCCCGTTGACCCCCAGCACCATGATCACAAAAGGGCCGCTGGCGGGCATCACCAGTTCGGCCGGACGGTCGGCCTTGACCAGACAGGCCAGCAACAACTCCTGCAGCACCTCTTTCAGGGCTTGGGGATCGCTCAGGGCGTCGCGCTTGACCCGCAGCCGGGCCTGGTCGAGCAGTTCCGAGGTGGTGACGGCGCCCAGGTCGGAGGTGATCAATAATTCTTCCAGTTCGTCAAAGAGTTCGGCGTCGATCTCTTTTTTGCCCAGGAAAAGCTCGTCCATCCGCTGGACAAAGCCCTCATGGGTGCGAACCAGTTGCTCCCGTAAACGGGTAAAAAAACCTTTCTCGTTGCCATCGGCAGGCGGGGCGGCAGCCGGGGCGGGCACCGGAGTCGAGGGCGGAGCCGGGGTTGGCTCCGGGGCCGGGGGCGGGGCCGCAACCGAAGACTCTTTGCTCACCGCCGCCGGCGGGGTCTCGGCAACGCCCGCCGGCTGCTCCGCTTCTCCTTGGCCAAATTTCTTCTTGAACCATGCCAGCATTATATCGCCTCCAGGGTTTCCACCACCTGGCGGATGATCCAGGCCGGGGTTGAAGCACCCGCCGTTACCCCAACGCTCTGATAGCCCCGCAACTGCTCGCCATCCAATTCCTTTTCGGTTTCCACCAGGAAGACCGGGCAGGCCAGGCCCTGGGCGATCTCGGCCAGGCGTTTGGTATTGGCGCTGTTGCGGCCGCCAACCACCACCAGGGCATCCACCTGGCGGCACATCTCCCGGACCTCGTCCTGGCGCTTGTGGGTGGAATCGCAAATGGTATTGAAAACCTTGCCGCCGGGAAAACGCTCCAGGATGGCGGCAGTGATGGCCTGAAACATCTCTTCGTCCTGGGTGGTCTGGCTAACCACGATATAGGGCGGGGTCAGCTTGAGCTCAGCCAGTTCGGCCATGCCGCTGATCACCACCCCGGCCTCGCCGGCATGGCCCATCAGCCCTTCCACCTCGGCGTGGTCACGGTCGCCGACAATCACCGTGGTGTAACCCTGACGACGATACTTGTCGATAATGGCCTGCACCTTGACCACCCGCGGGCAGGTGGCATCCTCCACCGCCGCCCCGCTCTGCTCCAGCTTCTCCTTGCTGGCCGGCGGCACCCCGTGGGCCCGAATCACCACCGTACCGGCGGCCTGACGGGGCAGATCATCCAGCACCGCCACCCCCTTCTGTTCCAACATTTCCAATACCTGGGGATTGTGGATCAGGGGCCCGAAGGTGGCGATGGGGGCGTGACGGCTCTCCACCAGCTTAAGGGTGGTCTCCACCGCCCGCCGCACCCCCATGCAGAAACCGGCATGTTTGGCCAGAACGACTTTCATCATTTTACCTTTGATTTTACGCTAAAAAACAAATCGACCGGACCCGGTCGCAAGATGGATAAAGGTAAACCGAAAACCGGGCCATTGCAAGCCAAGTAATGACGGCAGCCCCTGACACATGCGGCAGTTCAGGCATGCACCGAAACTGAGATTGTCGTCACCAGCGAACGACCTTTTTCTATCTTTTTCTTGCCAACTCCACGGCCAGCACGGCCCAAAGCTCGAAATCCCGGCGGCGGGCCTCGATTTCGGCGGCACTCCACCAGCCGCGCAGGTGGATATCCTCACCATGGGCTCGGATTTGCAGCGCGTGGCGGGCTGCCTCGTTGGTCACCTCGCCCAAGTGGACCGCCCCCAAGTGGACACTGCCCACCGCCGAGGCATCATCGTTGATCCAACCCACAAAACGCCCGGCGATACCCTCGGCATTGACCAGTTCCTCGGTCCGCTCCCGCAACAGGGCCTGTTGGTAAGCCGCCGGGGTGAGCCGGCCGGCCTCGGCGTCGGCCCGATTGATATGGCCGCCGATTCCCACCGAGAAAAGACCGGCCAGCCGGCCCTCTCCCACTCCCCCACCCCGCTGATAAACCAGGAAACGGTCGGCATGGCTGAAAAGCTGGTAGGGAATCAGTTGTTTGAAGGCAGGATCATCCTCGGCCTGGTAGCGGGGAATAAAATGCTGGGGCAAGGCCAGAACCCTTTCCGGCTCCGGCCCGGCGAAGCCGCCCTGGGGTAGCCGCTCCCCGCCGAACAGGCCGACCAAATCGGACCGCCGCAGACAAAACACCTCTTCCTTATTTGCCGCCATCGTTAACTCCCGCTGGTAGTAAAGGGTCAGCGGCACCCCCAAGCCAAGCCACCGCCACCTTTTTGTCGCCACAGATTATCCTCCCCCCGGCCCAATTTCCATGATAATCTTGGCTCCATCGCCAACCAGTCGACGAAGCGGACTTGGACGCCCCGCCATTCCGGCGACCCGACACAAGCTACCACCACTTTTCAGCAACCCCAGATTAATCTCAACCACCAACGGAGCAGCCAAGATGCCCTTATTGGGAGCCCATATGTCGGTGGCCGGCGGCCTCCACCATGCCTTTGCCCAGCTGACCAAAGTTGACGGCGAGGCCCTCCAGATCTTCACCCGCAACCAGCGGCAATGGCGGGCGGCCCCCATCAGCGCCGAGGAAGCCGCCGCCTTTCACCGGGCCTGGCAAGCAGCCGGGCCGGTGCCGGTGGCGGCCCATAACTCCTACCTGATCAACCTGGCCGGCAACAAGCCGGAAACCGAACAGCGCTCAATCAGCGCCCTGCGCGATGAACTGCTGCGCTGCCAGGCTCTGGCCATCCCCTGGCTGATCATCCATCCCGGCTCCCACCTGGGCCAGGGAACCGCCGCCGGCATCAAGCGTTGCAGCCGCAACCTGGATACGGCCTTCAACCAGGCGGGACCGGACAACCGGGTGGTTATCCTGCTGGAAAACACCGCCGGCCAGGGGACCAACCTGGGCCGCAGCTTTGCCGAACTGGCGGAGATTATCGCCGCCTGCCGCCACCCCGAGCGACTGGGGATCTGCTTCGACACCTGCCACGCCTTCGCCGCCGGTTACGACCTGCGAACCCAGGCCGCCTACCAGCAAACCTTCCGGGAGCTGGAGCAAACCGTGGGCCTGGATCGGCTCCACTTCTTCCACCTCAACGACGCCGCCAAACCCCTGGCCAGCCGGGTGGACCGCCACAGCCACATCGGCCGGGGCGAAATCGGTCGGGAGGGTTTCCGGCTACTGCTCAATGATCCCCGTTTCCGGCACCACCCCATGGTCCTGGAAACCGACAAAGGCCCGGACCTGCTAGAAGACATCGCAAACCTGCAACTGCTCCGCAGCCTGATCGCGCCCCCTACTGCATGAAAACATAGCGGCACAATTTTGATGGTCTCGCAAAAACCCGCAAGGCATGGCGGGCCGGAACGCGCAAACAACAAGTTACAAGCCGTGGCCCGTCGGCGGCGCGGCTTTTTGCGGCGTCGACAATTTTGCTTGCCAGCAACCAGCTACGGTAGTACACATAAGCAATTTTTAGGAATTATTACTCTAATTTAACCGGAGGCAAAATTATGACCGGCAACACCCCTTTTGTTTACAGTGCCAAGGAACTTTTTGAACAGATCTGCCAAGGACCGGATTTTGTCCTGCTGGATGTCCGTAACGAAAAGGATTTCGCCAACTGGAGCGTGGAAGGCCCCAGCTTTTTCCCCTATATCAACATCCCCTACTTCCATTTCATGGAGGATGTTCAGGAGAGCCTGGATAAGATTCCCGGCAACCAGAAAATCCGCATCGTCTGCGCCAAGGAGGGCTCGGCCAAATATGTAGCTGAAATTCTATGCAATAACGGCTTCAGCGATGTGGGCTATCTGGCCCAGGGCATCGTGGGCTGGGGCAACCTGGTCCATCCCCGCCGGGTCAGCCCCGCCAAGGCGCCCTATATTCTCTATCAGTTCAACCGGCCAGGCAAGGCATCTTGCAGCTACCTGCTGATCTCCGGCCCGGAAGCCATGGTTTTCGATCCATCCCGCAACATTGATGCCTATATTGAACTGGCCGCAAGTCACGGGGCCAAAATTATCCGCAGCTTTGAAACCCACCGCCAGGCCGACTACATTTCCGGCGGCCCGGCCCTGGCCGAAAAAACCGGCTGCGCTATGATGGTCAACCGGCTGGACTTTGAGGGCGCCGATTTTCCCTTCACCGAAGTTACCGACAATGCCGTCTTTCCCTTTGCCGCCGACGGCCCGGAAGTCCGGGCCCTGCACACTCCCGGCCACACCATGGGCAGCACCTGCTTTCTGGTGGACAACCGTTACCTGCTCAGCGGCGACACCATCTTCATTAACACCTCCGGCCGGCCGGACCTGGGGGGCAAATGGGAAGCCTGGGCCCGGGAACTCTACCTCACCCTGATGTTGCGCCTCCGCCACCTGGCCGACGACACCGTGGTGCTCCCCGGTCACTACACCAACTGGGACGAGGCCGATTCCGAACTGCTCATCCGGGGCAAGCTGGGTGAGTTGCGGCGCAAGGTCACCGCTTTCCGCCTGCCCAATGAAAAAAAATTCGCCGAATTCATCCAGGAAAACATGCGGCCCCAGCCAGGGGTTTATGCCGAAATTCGCCGGGTGAACGGGGGCTGGCTCAAGGTCAGCCCCGAAGAAGCCAACATCATGGACCTGGGCAAGAACGAATGCGGGGCCAGCAATTACGGCAAGGTGGGGATCAGCGCCGAAGTCCAGCGCAGCGCCCAGTAGCCTGGCTTAAGTGGTCAAGGAACGGTAAATAGCCGGGAGGCGCAGGGGGAGTTTGCCGACGTCGTCGAGGAAGCAGTAGTTGACCGCCCCGTACATGTGGGGAATGTAATCGTGGGACTCGCGGTCGATGGTGATGCAGAAGGGGTGGATGGCGGCGGCCTTGGCTTCGATCAGGGCGTGGCGGGTATCTTCGATGGCGTACTCCCCCTTGTAGTCGTCGTAGTCTTCCGGCTTGCCGTCGGAGAGGGTGATCAGCAGCCGGACCTTGGCCTCGACGGCGGCCAGCATACGGGTGAGGTGGCGAATGGGCGGCCCCATCCGGGTGTACTCCCGGGGAGTGATGGCGGCAATCCGGCCCTTGACCTCCGGGCTGTAGGGTTCTTCCAGGTGCTTGATATGGTAGAGTTCCGAGCGCTGGCGGCGCATCCCGGAAAAGCCGTAGATGGCGTAGCGATCCCCCAACACCGCCAGGGCCTCGCACATCAGAGCCAGGGACTCCTTAAGGGCGGTGCAGACCCAGCCTTCGGTGGAAGATGACATATCCACCAGGAAAACTGCGGCGATATTGCGCTGATCCCGCTCCAGGCGAATAAAAAGATTTTCCGAGGAGCTGACCCCGGCCTTGGCATCGGCAATGGCCTCCAGGCAGGCATCGAGATCAATCTCGTCACCATCCCGCTGCCCCTTGAACAGCCGCTGCTCCAGACGCATCATTTCAAACTGGCGTTTGAGCCTGAGCAGCGGCCCCCGATACTTGCTCAAAGTGTTGGCCACGAAGTTGCCCTGCACCGGCGCCAGATCTTTGAGCAGTAAGCGGCACCAGTCCTTGCGAAAGCCGGCCCGGCGATAATCCCATTCATCGTAAACCGGAGCGGCCCCGGCGGCCAGGGCCTCCCCTGCCGCCGCCGGCGAACCGGGGCCACCGGCCAGGCCGCTGCCGGCCTGATCCAGGGCGGCACTGATATAACGCTGGGGAATTCGTCCCAAGTCGCGCCGAATTTCCCGGGCCAACTCCCGCAAGTTGCCGGGCAGCTCCAGTTCCTGCCCCCCGATCACCAGATATTCGGGAGCCGCAGCCTCCGCCCCGGCCGCCGGCTCCGCCAGCGCATCGTCTTCGGCGCCACCGGGCAGCAACAGCGCCAAGCCCTGGTCATCAGCCAAAAGCGGGGCGGCGCCCCCCCGCTCTCCTTCCGGGTCGCTTTGCTCCCGTGACTCCGCAGCTTCCGTGCGCTCGCCCTTGCCCAATTCCGGCGGCACCAGGGCGGCCAAAACCTGCACAAACTGCTGCTTCAGCTCTTCCCGTCGCCGCCGTCGGGCGGCAGCCACCGCCGCCGGCTGCAAACGACCCAGCAGGGCCAAGGGCTCACCGGCGGTTTGATAAGGACCGGGAATTGCGGCCACATCTTCGTACAACTCCCGCACCAGCTCCAGGCTCTGCGCCACCCCCTCCGCCGGTTGCTCAGCCCGAGCCGCCAGCAGGGACAAGGCCCGGTGATAAATTTCCGCCTCGCCGGCCGCCCAGCCCGAGGCCGCATTCTTGCTTTGCCGCGCCAGCAGCCATTGTTCCAGGGCTTCCACAATTCTCGCCCGGCCACTGATCCGGGTCAGATCGGGCCGCAACTGCCAAAGGCGGCGACGCACCTCCGCCCCGTCCCGGCTCAGCCCCGGTAACTCCCGAGCCAGCAACCCGTCCAGGCGCAGGGTTTCGGCCAGGCCGAACAGGCGGGCCGCCAGGCGAGGCTCGGGAAACAAAGCCCAGAAATCGGCGGGAAAGGGACGCTCGGCAGCTGCCTGGCTCCGGGGGCGCTGAAAGGTGCCCCAGTGCAGGAGCCCCCACTGGTAGGTGGCCAGCAGTTTGTAAGTCAAAAAGTTGAGCCGGCTTTCCCGAAACAAGGTGATTTCCGGCGGCAGGAAAATGGTTTCGCCATCGGTCCAGCATTCGGCGGCGGGGGCCAGCAGCAGGTTGCGACCGGCCAAGCCGCGCAGGTAAGGCAACAGCCGGGGCATGGCAACGGTTAAGGTCAGCCCGTGCTCACCCCGCAGGCGGCAGAGAAAATTATCCCCCGCCTGCTCCATAAAGCGATCGGCCTGACGCAGCCCCTCCTTTTCATAAACATCCAGGGTGGCATTAACCCACTCTCCCAGATCAGCCAGCGGCAGGCAGGCCAGAGCCTGGTCCACCCGGTCGAAAAAGCTGTAGCAGAGGGCGTAACTCACCGGCCAGATGGCTGCCGCCTGGCGCAAAACCGCCTGCCGCACCGGCGCGGGATAGCCCTGCAAACGCTCCACGTATTCATCTTTGCCCCAGTGGCGCAACTCGGCCAGCACCGCCTGGCCCAGTTGCTCGTCATAGGCTGCGCCGTAATCCGCCATGGACCCGCTCCTAGAAAACCGAGCTGACAATTTCATCCAGGGCGGCCAGCAATTCCGGCTCGTCGCTGAGGGTGGCGGTCAGGGCCACCCGGCAGGCCACTCGCAACTCGATCCCGCTTTTGACCAGCTTACCCACATGAATCAGTAGGCGGGTGCTGGCCCCTTCCTGGAGGCCGGACTCCTTCAACTCCCGGGTCATGGCCGCCACTTTCACCAGAGACCGGGCGGTGGCTTGATCCAAGCCGGATTCACGGCTGACGATCTCAGTTTCCTGCTCCGGATCCGGATAATCAAATTCCAGAGCCACAAAACGCTGTCGGGTTGACTGTTTCAAATCCTTCAGCACACTCTGGTAACCGGGGTTGTAGGAGACCGCCAGCAGGAACTCGGGGGGAGCCGCCAGCAGCTCGCCCCGCTTTTCGATGGGCAGCAAGCGGCGGTCATCGGCCAGGGGGTGAATGACCACGGTGGTGTCCTTGCGGGCCTCCACCACCTCATCCAGATAGCAGATGGCCCCACCCCGCAGGGCCAGGGTCAGGGGGCCGTCCACCCAAACCGCCTCCCCGCCTTTGATCAGGTAACGACCCACCAGATCGGCGGTGGAAAGATCATCATGACAGGAAACGGTAACCAGGGGCCGCTTAAGCTCCCAGGCCAGAAACTCCATGAACCGGGTCTTGCCGCAGCCGGTGGGCCCTTTGAGCAGCAACGGCAGGTGATTGGCATAGGCGGCCTTGGCAATCGCCACCTCCTGCTGGCGGGGCAGGTAGAACGGTTTTTCGGCGATACGGTACTGGTTAACCTTCTCGTTAATTTCTGCCATCATTGACCTCCAGGGGAAACAATTGTTCTGGCAAAGAGGCTGCCAGCTAAAGACAGTAAGAACGCCCGGGGGCTGAGGCAAACTTTTTTCAGTTATTTTTCTCAAATTTCCCGGCTAAGGTTTGATCACTGGATTGTTTTGGGGTTTTTTGCTTGACAGGACCGGGAGCCGCTCATTAGATAAAACAAACCTTAATATTTTGCAGGCTCTGCACAGATTAGCGGGAGGAGAAGCCGATGTTCGAAGTGGCCGAATTGGGACACAAGATCAGCAAGCAGGAGTACAAGGAACAGGTTCCTGAACTGCGCACTGCCCTGCTGGAGATCCAGGAAGCCCTCAAAGAGGCGGATTTCCCGGTGATTGTCCTGATCTCGGGCCTGGACGGCTCGGGTAAGGGAGCCATGGTCAATCTGCTCAACGAGTGGATGGATCCGCGCTACCTGCGAACCTTTGCTTTTGGCGAGCTTTCCGACGAAGAACGGGAGCGTCCGGATTTCTGGCGCTTCTGGCGGGCTCTGCCGGGCCGGGGCCGAATCGGGCTCTATGTGGGCTCCTGGTACAGCGACCCCCTGCGCCTTCGTTCCGCCGACAAGATCACCTTGCATGAGCTGGACCGCCAACTGTTGCGGATCAAAACCTTTGAACGGGCCCTGATTGAAGACGGGGCTCTGGTGGTCAAGTTCTGGCTCCATCTCTCCCACAAGGCCCAGACCCAGCGCCTGAAAACCCTGGGCAGCAACCCCAAAACCGCCTGGATGGTCACCAAGCTGGATAAAAAACATCTGAAAAATTACGACCAGTTCCGCAGCATAGCCGAACATACCCTGCGGGCCACCAGCACCGGTATCGCCCCCTGGATGATCGTCGAGGCCGCCGATCCCCTCTACCGGGGGCTCACCGTGGGCCAACGCCTGCTGGCCAAGATTCGCAGCCGCCTGGAAAACCATCAGACCTGCCCGGTGGTGCCGGGTACCGCGGCCGCCGACACCGCCCCCATCATCAAACACCGCCGCACCATCCTCCAGAGTTTGGATCTAAGCCTGACCCTGAACAAAAAGGAATACCGGCAACAACTGGAAAACTACCAGAGCAAAATCCACTACCTGGCCCGCCAGGCCCGGGAGAAGAAAATATCCAGCGTCATCGTCATGGAAGGTTGGGACGCCGGCGGCAAGGGGGGGCTGATCCGCCGAATTATCCCCGCCCTGGACGCCCGCAACTACCAGGTGATCAGTATCGCCGCCCCCACCGACGAGGAGCGGGATCACCATTACCTCTGGCGCTTCTGGCGCCATATTCCCCGGGCCGGCCAGGTGACCATCTACGACCGCAGCTGGTATGGCCGGGTGCTGGTGGAACGGGTGGAGGGTTTTGCCAGCCAGGAAGAATGGATGCGGGCTTACACCGAGATCAACGATTTCGAGGAGCAGCTCACCGGCCATGGCACCCTGCTGCTCAAGTTCTGGGTCCACATCGACCGGGACGAACAGTTGCGCCGCTTCAAGGAGCGGGAGAAGATCAGCTTCAAGAAGTACAAAATAACCGAAGAGGACTACCGCAACCGCGAACGCTGGGACGATTACGAACAGGCGGTCAACGACATGGTGGAGCGCACCAGCACCGAATACGCCCCCTGGACCATGATTGAGGGTAACGACAAGAAATACGCCCGGATCAAGGCCATGCGCCACTACTGCCAGGCCCTGGAGAAGGCTTTGGGTTAAAGGTTGGTGCCCCGGGTGATGGTGTCCGGGGCGGCGGTTTTTTTAGCAGCCTTCCTTCCGGCCCTGGAAATAGATGACCGCAGCGCCACCCCTCCGACACCGGCCCCGCGACCCGCGCCAGGCTTGGCATTAGCGACCGCCGCCGCCAGGGTCGCTAAATGTCGCTAAAAACCACAAAAAAGGGCTTACGGCAAGAACCGTAAACCCTTGATTTTCTGGTCGGGATGAGAGGATTTGAACCTCCGGCCCCTTGAACCCCATTCAAAAACGTCCGTTTTTCTGCGCTTTTCTTGACAGGCAATCACTGTTCGTAACCATCTTGACATCTCGTCCTTTTTATGCTCTATGAAAAGTAATGAAATGGAGTGAATTTTTCACCACGTTCACCTTTTCGGGGGGACAGTGGGGGGACAGAATTGGAGGGCATCAAATGTCAGGATGGAAAGTTGCAGCCCCGGGAATACGCTACCGAGAACACCCCGCCCGGCGACACGGCGTCAAGCCCGACCGCTATTATGTAATCAGATTCGGGGTTGACGGCAAGCGTTTTGAGGATGCTTGCGGCTGGGCCAGTGAAGGCTGGACAGTTGCCAAAGTGGAGCAGCGCCGCAACGAACTTCGAGAAAGCGCCAAAGCCGGCGGACCAGCAACCATGAGAGAAATGCGCGAACAGGTAAAGGCCAAGTCCGCCGCCCTGCCCTCTTTTCGCGACATCCTGGCGGAGCTGTGGGAACGGGAACTCAAGCACAAGAGATCCGGCAAAGACACCCTGCGCCTGCTGAAAAAAGATTGCCTGCCCGCCTGGGGTGAGCGCAAGGTGGAGACGATCACGCGGCGTGACATCGTTCTGCTGTTGGATGAGATCGAGCAACGAGCCCCCATCACCAGAAACCGGGTCCATGGGGCGCTGACAAGATTATTCAATTTTGCGGCCGAACGCGGCGCCATTGATGATTCGCCGTGCAACAGGATTCGCAAACTGCCGGAGAAGGGCCGCGCCAGGGTACTCGACAACGAAGAGATCAAATTGCTATGGGAAGCCCTTGACCCCGAAAAAGTGCAACCCATGGACGCCTACCGTTTGACCAAGCTGGCCCTGCGCCTGATCCTGATCACCGGCCAACGTCCGGGCGAAGTCGCCGGCATGACCTGGGAAGAGGTCGAGGGCGAAACCTGGAACATTCCGGCCTCTCGCATGAAGAACCGGGAGCCCCACAGCGTGCCTCTTACCGCCCTGGCCCTGGAAACCATAGAACATGCAGGGGTGCTTTCCGGCGACACCCCTTATGTGTTTCGATCCACCCACCGCAAAGGCCCCATGAGCGCCCACGCACTTTCCCGAGCAATACGCAGCCACTGGGAGGGTATCGGCATTACCGAGTCATTCGTCCCTCATGACCTGCGTCGAACCATGCGGACCAGGCTGGCAGAAATCGGAATTGATGATGTTGTTGCTGAAAGGTGCGTGGGGCACAGGCTGCAAGGGGTGCTTGGGATCTACAACCGGCACGACTACGCCAAGGAAAAGCGGCAGGCTCTTGAAGCCTGGGAAAGATGCCTGCGGCAGATAGTGGGCCTGGCGGAGCAGGAAGAAAAAATTGTCGAGATGGCGAAGTACCGCAGCGCCTGAAACGAAAGGCTCATTCAAGGCGAACGGTGCCTTATCATTTTTTTCCTTGACGTTTCAGCGGAAATCTGTATATTCGCAATTATTGGCTACCCAGAAACTTGATATAGCCGAAACATAGAGTACCCCGGATATCCTGAATCCCTCCCCCTTGGGGGACTAGATTAAAGGCCCGGATCGAGAACACCGCCATAGGTGTGTCTTGGTCCGGGCCTTTTTGCGTTTAAGGCCCCAAAAACCTTCAGAGACAGAGGTGACAAATGATCGAGCAGAGCAACACTTTCAGCCACGATGACCGGGTGCTGCGGTGGCCCGAAGTAAAAAAAATTGTAGGTCTTTCACGGGTTACGGCCTGGCGGTTGGAGCGGGATGGGCGTTTCCCGCGCAGGTTGCAGCTGGGCGGAAACAGCTGCGGCTGGCTTCTGTCGGAAGTCCGGGGTTGGCTTGAGCAACGCGCCGCTGCACGGTAAGGCCATGAACCAAGAAAGACAAAGCCCCGCCGGGGAATCGTCATGAAAAGGCTCGTCGTGGATATGGCTCTGGTGCGGTCAAGCGCATTCCTAAGCCTTTCCCGCTGGGGCCTGCTGGTTTACTTTCGGTTTCTTCAAAAACGCCAACTTGCCCCTCAGAAGCGCAGGAAAAAGTCTGATGAGTGGGTTGTCACGAATAATGGGCAGATCGTCTTTTCGTATCGTGAGGCAGAGAGCATTGGCATCAAGCCAAGAGAGTTCAGAAACGCCCTTGATGAATTGCAAGAAAAGGGTTTCATCGACATTGCCAAATATGGCAAGGGCGGCCGATCAGGTGAATCTACACTCTACTCGATAGATGACAGATGGCGGGACTACGGCACAGAAAGTTTCCGTCCAGCCAAGAAACCAAGGATCAAGGACACGATTCAAGGACGGGGCTGGTCTGCGTACAATGCCAAGCAGCGGAAAAAACCCGCT
>OBJA01001000.1_pt1 | contig 21387 bp, 19 predicted proteins | sample 1519751 | NCBI WGS metagenome assembly OBJA01 (sample SAMEA3881238, study PRJEB22517) | soil metagenome | biome: lake sediment; feature: soda lake sediment; material: sediment, water from around vicinity | place: India | collected 2013-12-23 | depth 3 m
TCGAAGTTAAAATATGTTACTTTGGTATTATAGACAGTTTTTAACTTTGTAAAGGGAAACATATTTTAGCCCTTTTGATGTTACTTCAAGACACACAAGGTTCATTTTGCAAGCACTATGGTTGTTTCAACGCATGTAGAGTCTATCACGTTGCTTTCTCTAAAATAGCACTTGTTATATACTTGACACATAATTGACAACACTCTATTTTTAGGTATAGAAAGGACATTGCAAAAATCATGAATATTTCGATGTGGCGATTTCTACAAAAGAAGACAAAATTAATCATGGGTATATCCATTTTTTATGTCTTATTACTTATATTTAACATCGTACTTATAAATATGAATCTTAATATCGTTATTTTCTCGGTATTTATTTCAATACATAGAATAATTTTCTTAATTGGTTCAATATATTTTTTTATACTAGGCATTATATTAATGTATTATAAACTTGGTTGGAAATTTAAAATTTTGAATATTTCATATCTGATTATTTCTTTCTTCATTTTGATATATTTCACTGGTTTTTATTTTGTTCCTGAACTAAAAAGTACAAGGATAAAGACTGAAAGTGATGTTGATATCTTGTTACTCGAATCAAAAACATATGACTATTCCATTTATATATTTCAAATTAAACATGGTATTTTTGCTAAGACTATTGCAGAACTCGATCAATCACTGTACTCACTTCCAGTTGAAGTATATGAAGTTGAAGTTACTGAAGATGGATTTGTGATCATAACCAGTCACAAGAACGATGATTATTATGTATATATTTACTTTGAAATTTCTCAGGATGAGGTATCTTTTTTATATGAACTCGTCATGCCTAAATAAGATATATTGGCCATTTTTCATCTTTGCCAATATCGGAGTTCATGATTCTTATTGGATATTATGATGGAAATGATATACCATCACTTCCTGATTGGATGTATAGATTGTATGGTGCCAAACAGTTCATGAACTAGATTATTGATATGGCAAGTCCACCACAAATTCCTCCATCAGGTGGCGGTAGAATGGTTAGATCACCAATCATGTAATTGCCTAATTTTGAAGAACCATTTGAAACGGAAATGTTTGCATATCAAGCTTATGACAAACGATCATGTAAAATCACATATAAAAGTTTCTTGGCTTTTTATGACGAAATTAATAGAGATGATAATTTTAAACAGGAGCATATGATGAACATACGATTAAAAAGACTTACCTTAAGAGATTTTGTTGTATCTGATTATCCATTTTTTTATCAATTAGAGACAGACTCAAGTGTCATTCGTTTTGAAAAAGACAACAAGCCTTCTGATCAAGAAGTGATTGAACATTTCAACGAACTCATCAAACTTTCAAAATATAAAAATAGAAAAAAATATTCGTTTTGTATGGTAAACCACTTAGATAATAAACCAGTTGGAAGAATTGTCCTATGGGAAATTGATCATCAAAATAAAGAATGGGAAATTGGATGGTTCGTTCATCCTGATGATATCAATCAAGGATTTGCGACTGAAGCTGCGCTAGAAATGATTGACTTTGCATTTAGAAAGCTATCCATTCATCGCTTACAAGCGTTGTGTCACGAAAAGAACATAGGTTCGGAAAAAGTTATGATTAAAATAGGCATGAAGAAAGAAGGCACATTAAGAGGTGTTAGAAAATTAAACAATAAGTGGTGCAATATGCATATTTATGCGCTACTTGATAGTGATTTTATGATCAAATCGTCTATAGGATGTGAAAAGAGAGAATGCTTAGAGTTGTGGGATGCATATAAAATTGATTACTCATTAGCAGGATGTGATTTAGTCAGAGGACAAACCATACCAAGAGGACTTTACCATATAGTGAGTGAGATTTTAGTTCAGCATCAAGATGGTTCATTCTTACTTATGCAAAGAGATTTTCAAAAAGAAGGATATCCTGGAATGTTTGAAGCATCTGCTGGAGGAAGCGTTCTAAAAGGTGAAAATCCATATAATGCTGCTATAAGAGAATTGAAAGAAGAGACAGGCATTGAAGCAAAATCATTGAGGGAGTTATCGACATCAGTTAGTGAAGATACGGTGCATATTACCTATTTGTGTTTAACAGACATCAATAAATCATCAATAAAGCTGCAAAAAGGAGAGTCGATTGCATATAAATGGATTTCAAAAGATGAATTATTGTCTTTTATGCAATCTAACGAAAGCATACCACCACAAAGAAAAAGATTATTATCAATAAGGGGTATTTTTGAAAATGAATGAGACATTAAATTTGTTTAAGATTCGGATCGCAAACGTAAATGATGTAAATCAAATAAGGAGCATCGATCATCATCTTAATAAAGAAACTATTTTAGATGCAGTCACTCAAAAAAGAGTGATTGTTGTATGCTTTGAGAAGCGTCTTATTGGGGTGCTAAGGTTTAGTTTGTTTTGGGATATCATACCCATGATAAACTTCATATATCTTAATGAACCTTATCGACATCAAGGTTTAGGTGCAAAATTACATGACTTTTTTGAAAATGAAATGAGAAAGCAAAAACACCAAAAACTGATGACAACAACACAAGAAGACGAAAGCGGACAATTCTTTTTTCGTAAATTAGGGTATAAAGATGCAGGATCATTTAGCTATCCACATCAAGCAGATGAACTCATTATGTTTAAAGATCTTTAAGGAGGACAAAAATGACTGAAATTAGAAAATATTCAAAATATAAAGAAAACCAATTTTTTGAATTTTTAGAAAAAGAAGGAGAGGATTGGTCATGTTATTATGGTGCCAAAAATAGAGATCGTTATGCACTAAACCTAGAAAAATCTATCTCATACTTACTTTATAAAGATAAAGACATTATAGGGTATATTCGTGCTTTAGAGGATTTTGGGTTCTATGTGTATATTTGTGATTTACTTGTTGATAAAGATTATCGTGGACATGGCTATGGTAAAAAAATGATGGCATATATCCAATCAATTTATCCTAGTCATGATATTTATGTCATGTCAGATATTGATCCATACTATGAAAAACAAGGTTATTCTAATGAAGGTTCGATTTTCTTGTTGCCTAAAAAATAACTATTTTATGACACAAAGAGGTTACTATGGGGAAATTAATTATTATTTCAGGTTTTTTAGCAACACTATGAACAAAAATATTAACACGACTTTGTGAAATTTTCGTATGTTATGTTTAAACATAGAATCTTCAAAAGAAATATTAAGTGAAACGGGTGGATTTAATAATCACAGTGAGAACCTAAAAATTATCAGAAGTTACTTTTTAAACATATGAGATCTATTAAATTTTATCGATTCATTTGTTGAACAATCATTAGACAAATTAACTTGTTTATAAAATAAATGAGAAAATATGAAACAATTTCATTTACATTTACATTTAAGTGTGTTATATTCATAGAGTAACTAAATCACTACGTTAATAGAGGCTGCGTTAACTCAATAGTACTGCAAAGGAAAGGGAGTGACGCCGAAGCATTGAAATATGCTGGGCATGTGTTGAATAAATACATGACTGTTCCATCAAGTTGCCCAACTTGAAAGGATTGCGCTTTACCGTGGAAGGGCTTAAGCATTGTTCGTTGAACCACAGGCTTTTGCCGTGTGGTTTTTATTTTTATATCGACATAAGGAGTTTTAAGATGAAAAAAGACACTCATAAAGATTTTATGATTGGTGATATTTCTGTTAGAGATTTAAAAGAAATGTATCAGACACCACTTTATGTGATGGATGAAGAAAAGATTAGAAAGAATTGCCAATTATTTAGACAATCATTTCATTTAAATGGTATAAAGACAGAAGTCATTTATGCATCAAAGGCTTTTTTAACTATCGCTATGTGTCAACTCATTCATCAGGAAGGACTATCACTTGATGTTGTTTCAGCCGGAGAGTTGTATACAGCTATACAAGCGAATTATCCAGTTGAAAACATCTATTTTCACGGAAACAATAAATCAAAAGAAGAACTAAATATGGCTCTTCACTATCATGTTGGTCGGTTAATTATCGATCATGAAAATGAATTTGATTTGTTAACTGAAATGATTGAAGATCATCAAGAAATAGATGTGCTTCTAAGAATTAATCCAGGTATTGAAGCACATACCCATGAATACATTAAGACAACCAAAAACGACTCAAAGTTTGGTGTCAGTATTTTCGATGAGAAGACGCTTAGACTTATCAAGAAGATACATGATCATCCAACAATTCATTTTAAAGGGTTCCATAGTCATATTGGTTCTCAAATTTTAACAGAAGATGCATTTTTTGAACATGCAAAAGCTGTCTTAGCATTTATTAAAAAAGTAAAAAATGAAACAGGAGTTGTCACGAATGAGATGAATCTTGGTGGAGGATTTGGTGCCAAATATACAGAGCACGATAACCCCTTTTTACTTGAACCTTTTTTTAAAGATTTACTAACATTAATTAGACATGAAGCTTCAAGATTGCATGTTGACATTCCCAAAGTGATGATAGAACCTGGTCGTGCAATTGTTGCTGAAGCAGGATATACGCTTTACACAATTAGTGGTTATAAAGAAACTTACAGTGGGAAAAAATATGTGTTTGTTGATGGATCGATGGCTGATCACATCAGAACAGCACTTTATCAGGCACCTTATCATGCAATCATTTCGAACAAAGCACATTCTCTCCTTGACGATCATTATACGGTTGCTGGTAAAGCATGTGAGTCGGGTGATGTGATTATCAAAGATATTCAGTTACCAAAGCCAGATAAAAATGATGTTTTGGTCGTCTTTTCTACAGGCGCATATCACTATTCAATGAGTTCAAACTATAACCGACTACTTAAACCAGCTGTTGTATTTGTCAACCAAAATCAACATCGCTTAGTCGTAAAAAGAGAAACGTTTGAAGATCTTATAAGAAATGATCTAACATGAGGTAAACCATCATATGGAACAAAATATTGTCTTAAAATTTGGAGGATCATCGGTTGAAACGATTGAAAAAATGCAATTGATTGCTGATCGTATCATTCAAAAAAAACAACAACATGAAGGTGTTGTCGTTGTCCTTTCAGCAATGGGAAAAACAACAAATCAATTGCTTGATTTAGCAAAACAAGCTGCCAAATATCCGTCTAAAAGAGAAATTGATTTACTCATATCGACTGGCGAACAAGTATCCATTTCACTTTTATCCATGATTTTGAATGAAAAACATAAGGATGCAATTGCCTTAACAGGATTTCAAGCAGGTATTAAAACCAATGGATTGCATACAAAAAATAAAATTAGTGACATCGATACGACAAAAATAAAGCAGTATTTAGCAGATAATAAAATCGTTGTTGTTGCTGGGTTTCAGGGGTTAAATGATCATGGTGATATTACCACGCTAGGTCGAGGTGGTTCTGATACAACCGCAGTTGCGATTGCTGCAAAACTAAACTGTCCAGTCGAAATATATACGGATGTTGAGGGTATATATGGTGTCGATCCAAGACTTTATCCATCTGCAAAAAAACTTGAAGTGATTCATTATGAAGAAATGAAGGAAATGGCTTTCTTAGGCGCAAAAGTAATGGAGCCAAGATCCATTGAAATTGGACATCGCTATCATGTTCCTATTTATGTAGCATCATCGATGAAAGATGTAAAAGGAACGTATATTAAGGAGTATACAAAAGTGGAAGAAAAAAGTATAACAGGTGTATCCATCAGTGATAAAGTCATGATGGTTTCGATTATTTCGTTCCCTTATCAGAGTCTAGATATTGCGAATCTATTTATCGCACTCGCAGAGAATGAAGTTAATGTTGACATGATTAGTCAAGCACCAACGCAAGATGGTTACATCAATTTAGCATTCACAGCATCTGCTGATGATTTAGAAGCTGTTAATGAGGTACTTGAGCAAATCTTATTACAATATACACATATCGATATTATTAAGAACATGAATGTTGTCAAACTTTCTGTCGTAGGTAGTGGTATGCGCACTCAAAGTGGTGTTGCAGCAGAACTGTTTAAATTGCTAGCTGAAAATAGTATTGATTTTAAGCTTGTTACAACCTCTGAAATTAGTATTTCATATACGATTGATAAGCAATTTAGAGAAAAAGCAGTTGAAGTGATTGCAAGACATTTTGATCTATAGGAGGACTTTCATGAAGTTTTATAAATATCATGGTACAGGAAATGATTTTATTCTATTGGATGATGTACCAGAAAATCCAAGTGAATTGGCAAAAAGAATATGTCATAGGCACATGGGTATAGGTGCAGATGGTTTAATCTATCCAGAAACATCTAACACTGCCGATATCAAGTTTAACTACTATAATTCAGATGGATCACTTGCACCCATGTGTGGAAATGGCATGCGTTGTTTTGTAAAGTTTTTAATGGATAAAAAAAGAATTGAAAATAATTATTTTATCGTAGAAACACTAGCAGGACTCATACCTGTAACCTATGATTCATTACATCAGATGGTTACCATTGATCTAGGTAAACCTCAATTTGATCTCGCAAAACCATATGTCAATCATGCGATACACCGATTAGAAACCCAATTGATTCAAGTTGATGATCAAATCATAGAAACATATACGGTTTTTTTAGGAACACTACATACCATAGTCTATGTAAAAGAGTATATGGATATCAAGAAAATAGGACCATTACTTTCTAACAACGGCTTTTTCCCAGAAAAAACAAATGTCAATTTTGTATCCGTCACATCTAGAAACCATCAACATGTTCAAACATATGAACGTGGAGCTGGATGGACATTATCGTGTGGAACAGGTGTAGCTGCAAGTGCCATCGTATCCAATCTATTAGGTTTTGTTGATCCGTTGGTTGAGACAGATGTTCCAGGTGGGCATCTTGTCGTAGAAGTGGGTCAATCCATAACATTAACAGGTCCAGCTGTAATCATTGCTACTGGCCAATTTGAGGTGTAACATGAAATCATATCGTATGGCTATCGTTGGTGCGACTGGCATGGTAGGACAAACATTCATAAACGTTTTAGAAGAAAGACAATTTCCGATTTCAAAGATTGCTTTTTTTGCATCAGAAAAATCGATGGGTAAACACGTGATTTTTAATCAGAAAACATATGAAGTTCAAGCATTAAATGAACATTCATTTGATGAAGGGTTTGATTTCGCTCTATTTTCTGCAGGTGGTGATATCAGTTTAAAATACGCACCCATTGCTCAACTTAAAGATGTTAGAGTCATTGATAATTCCAGTGCTTTTCGTATGCAAGATGACATTCACTTAGTGGTTCCTGAAGTCAATAGGCATATCTTAACCTCGGTAGATACAATCATTGCAAATCCCAATTGTTCAACTATACAAGCGGTTGTGCCGCTTTCCATCATAGATGAACTCTTTGAGGTTGAACGTGTTGTATATAATACATATCAAGCAGTATCAGGTTCAGGTTATCAAGGTGTTGATGATTTGATCCAAGGAGAACAAGGTGAAAAACCAAACTTCTATCCTAAACCTATTTATCATAATTGTTTGCCACATATCGACAACTTTTTGCCGACAGGTTATACTAAAGAAGAACAAAAGATGATTGATGAAACGAAAAAAATACTCAATCGACCTCATTTGAAAGTTACAGCAACATGTGTTAGAGTCCCTGTCATGATTGGACATAGTGTGTCGATGAATGTATCATGTGTAAAACCTATTGATTTAGATCTGTTGATTTTAGAGATGAAAAAAAGAGAAGGTCTCGTCATTTATGAAGGAAATCAATACCCAACACCACAAGATGTCGTTGGTAATGATTTGATTCATGTTGGACGGATTAGAGAAGATGACAGTATCAAAAATGGCATTAATCTTTGGGTTGTAGCTGACAATGTTCGAAAAGGAGCTGCAACCAATGCAATTCAAATTGCAGAATACCTAATCAAGGAGGAAATGGTATGAAACTATTTACAGGATCAGGCGTAGCTTTAGTAACGCCATTTAAAGAAAATGAAATTAATTTTGAGTGTTTGGAACAACTCATTGAATGGCATATTGAACAAAAAACAGATGCCATCATTGTGTGTGGTACAACAGGAGAATCAGCAACACTTTCATTTGATGAGAAAAAAGAAATTTATCGATTTGCTGTTGAAGTTGCGCAAAAAAGAGTGCAAATCATCGCGGGAACAGGAACGAATGATACAAGATCAACCATTGATTTGTCGCTTTATGCAGAATCAGTAGGTGTTGATGGTTTATTGCTCATTACACCCTATTATAATAAACCCACACAAAAAGGTCTTTATGAGCATTTCAAGTTAGTTGCAGAACATGTTCAAATACCGATTATTTTATACAATGTGCCATCACGTACAGGAGTTAATCTTTTACCTGAAACTGTTTTTGAACTTTCAAAGATTGATCATATTGATGCGATTAAAGAAGCAAGTGGAGATATCTCACAAATCGCACAAGTTAAAGAATTATGTGAAGAACGTATAATCATCTATTCAGGAAATGATGATCAAACGATGCCCATCTTAGCACTTGGTGGAAAAGGAGTCATTTCTGTAACTGCTAACATTATACCTAACCTTGTTCATGAACAAGTTATTCGTTATTTAAATGGTGAGTCAGACATTCTTTTTGAAACACTAAAGCTTAGAAAACTTCACCACATCATGTTTATCGAAAGCAATCCAGTTCCCGTGAAAACAGCTTTAAGATGGATGGGATTTGATGTTGGAACTGTCCGTTTACCATTAGTTGAAATGGAAGAAAAGCATAAAAAAATGTTAAAAGAAGTCCTTTTTGACTATGGTTTAGTGGGTGAGAAATGATGCGTATCTTAATAATTGGATCTCTTGGAAAAATGGGATCACTGACCAAATCATTATTAGAAAACTATCATCATCAAGTCTATGGATTTGATCATATCACAGATTTGATTTCAAAAACATATCATCAATTTGATGCTGTTCCTGAAGTCGATATTGCTATTGACTTTTCATCTCCAGCTCTTCTTGATCAGATACTCACATTTTCTAAAAAGAGACAAATTCCGGTTGTGATTGCGACAACAGGGTATTCAAATGATCAAATGAATAGCATTCATGAGCATGCAACCCATTTACCTGTATTTTATAGTGCGAATTATTCTTATGGTGTTGCGATTATGAACAAGGTTCTTAAAGAGATTGCTAAAGATCTATGTCATGACTTTGATATGGAAATTATTGAAAAACATCATGCTAATAAAAAAGATGCCCCTTCGGGAACATCTTTATTATTAGCACAAACAATTAATAGCAGTATAGATGAACCTAAAAAGATTGTATATAGTCATCATGAACTCAGAAACGCAAATGATCTAGCGATTCATGCAGTTAGAGGTGGCTCGATTGTAGGTGAACATACCGTTTTATTTGCTGGGGATGATGAAATGATTGAAATATCACATATTGCACAGTCAAAAAGAATATTCGCATTAGGAGCCATCAAGGCTATGTACTATCTTATAAACCAAAAACCGGGTTTATACCATATGGAAAACTTATTAAAGGAGCACATGTGATGAGTGAATTTCTATTAGATGCCTATGAAATTGCGGCATATATTAAGCAGTCAACTAAAAGAACACCGATTAAGTTATATATAAAAGGTGATTTAGATAAAATTGATTTTCAATCATGCAAAACATTTGGTGACTCAAATCATCGTGTTGTTTTTGGTGAAATGAAAGAGGTTGCATCGATTTTAACAACGTATCAAGATGTCATTACTGACTATGTGATTGAACATGATCGCAGAAATTCTGCTATTCCTCTTCTTGATATGACACAGTTGCAAGCAAGAATTGAACCTGGTGCCATCATCAGAGAACATGTCACGATAGGAAAAGATGCTGTTATCATGATGAATGCAACGATTAACATTGGTGCAGTTATAGGGGAAAGAACTATGATTGATATGAATGCTGTCATCGGTGGACGTGCACAGATTGGTAAAAACTGCCATATTGGTGCGGGTGCTGTCATTGCTGGTGTCATTGAACCACCTTCAAAAACACCTGTTATCATTGAAGATGATGTCTTAGTTGGTGCTAATGCTGTTGTTTTAGAAGGTGTTAAAGTAGGCAAAGGAGCAGTGGTTGCTGCTTTATCAGTTGTCACAGAAGACGTCTTAGAGAACACAGTTGTTGCAGGTATACCTGCACGTGTCATTAAGATGAAAGATGAGAAAACCATTGAGAAAACGAAAATCTTAGATGATTTGAGAAAGTAAGTGATATTTTGAACGATTTTAAACGCGATCAACTTTATGTTTTAAACACATATAAACGGATTGATCTTGAAATTAAAAAAGCGCATGGTAGTTATTTAATCGATAAAAATGGGCATAAATATTTAGATATGTATGCTGGTATTGCAGTTAACAGTTTAGGCCATCAACATAAAAGAATCAATCATGCTATCAAAAAACAAATGAAAAGGCATCTTCATCTATCCAATTATTTCGTATCAAAACCATCGGTAGATCTTGCTGAATGCTTAGTTAAAAACAGTTTCGCATCCAAAGTTTTTTTCACTAATTCAGGTACAGAAGCAATAGAAGCTACACTAAAAATTGCACGAAAATATGGAAAAAGTATTCATCCTGATAAAACAGAACTTATTGCACTACATCAGTCGTTTCATGGAAGAACTTTAGGTGCACTTAGTTTAACAGGACAAACAAAATATCAAGATCATTTTGGTCCACTCATTCCTCAGGTTATTCATATTGAACGAAATAACATTAAAGAACTTAGACAACAAGTAAGCAGTAAAACATGTGGAATCTATCTAGAGATGATTCAAGGAGAAGGTGGGATTGAACCACTTACTGAGTCATTTATTCAAGAAGTCATGAAGTTGACACAATCATATGATGTTTTAGTCATTGTTGATGAAATACAAACTGGACTTTTACGAACTGGAAAACTATTTGCTTATCAATATACACCTTTAAAACCTGATTTAATGACATTAGCAAAATCATTAGGTGGTGGATTACCACTTGGTGCTGTTTTAGTGAGTGAAAAGTTAAGTCATGTACTGAAACTAGGTGATCATGGTACAACATTTGGAGGAAACCCACTTGCTTGCGCTGCAGGATATGAAGTGCTTAAAGTGCTAACACATGAAGTATTTATAAAAGATGTAAACGAAAAATCAAACTATCTGTTTAAAGAACTTGAAAGCATCAAAAAAGATAACTCTTTTATCCGTGACATACGTGGAAGAGGTATGATGATTGGTATCGATGTTGGAACATATGCTCAAAAGATTCAAGAAGAAGCCTTTAAGCATAAACTACTGTTAAATGTTACTAATCAATCTGTCATTAGACTCTTACCACCACTTAATATAACGTATGCATCAATAAAACAGTTTTTAAAGGTGTTTGAGGATATCATCATTAGGTTGGATGAAAAGAGCAAAGGATGATATGCATCTATTTAAACATTGAACCAAGTGAAGTGATGAATTTTTGAAAAAACAAGTTAACTTAAGTCATTATAAAGTAATATATGTTATTCTATAGATAGAATATCTTAGGATGATCAAATGAACACGATAACATTTACCATTCCAAGCGCATATCATCACAAAACGTTAAGATTTTATCTTAACTCTTTTCATTTATCAAGGACAAATATCTATAAATTAGAACTCAGTCAAAGCATCAAATCAGCGCATAACGTTATTAAAAATGACGATGTGTTAGTCGAAGGACAAGTCATTGAGATAACTTATCAAGCGAAAGAGCAAACCATACCTTTTGAAGGTGATATCAAAATCTTATATGAAGACGAAGATCTTTTAATTGTAGATAAACCAGCTTATCAATTGGTGCACACAGATGGTATAACGATCGATACCTTAACAAATCGTGTGCATCATTATTATCATCAACAATCATTGAGTCTTGATGTTTTTCCAGTCCATCGCATTGATTATGAGACAAGTGGTATCGTTATATTTGCAAAACATTTTCTAGCTCAATCCTATTTTTCATATCTATTTGAAAAAAAAGACATCAAAAAATATTATGTATGTTTAGCAAGACACCCCTTTAAGGAAAAATCAGGCAGCATAAAAATGCCAATTGGTAAAGACCGCCATCAGCAAAAACAAATCATATCATCAAGCGGTAAACCGTGTGAAACAAGATATCAAGTGCTTTATGAAAAAGAAGGTCTATCAAAAGTTGAAGTAGAGATTATAGGTGGAAGAAAACATCAGATTAGAGTTCACTTAGCAAGCATTGGTCATCCGATTGTTGGTGACAAGTTATATGGTGTCAACCAACACATACGATTAATGTTACATTTTAAAAAAGTATCTTTTGTGCATCCTCGCACACGTGAGATGTTTACATTTACTTGTCAAGAAACTTTTTAAGGAGGAATATGATGTTAGATAAAACACATTATGCAAATGGACAAATTGTTTATGAACTTAAAAGTAATTATTTAATCTTTTTTTACAAAAATGGCACTATCAAAGCAGAAGGTCCATATTGTCATGGACTAATGGATGGAAAATGGACGTTTTACCGTGAGAATGGACAATTATGGCAGATTGGTCATTTTCAACAAGGAAAAAAACATGGCTCTTGGATACGATACAATCGTAACCAAGAGATCGAATACAATGAAATGCTTGAGCACGATCGCGTTATCAAAAAATAAAACCATCAAAGGGAGAAAGTAATGATTGCGTATCAAGATTTAAACAAATGGGTTGACCAGATGGCAGAAATGTGTCAACCAGATCGTCTATATTGGTGTAATGGTTCAGATGAAGAAAACGAACAGTTTGTGCAAGAATTAGTTGATCAGAAAAAAGCAATAAAGTTAAATCCATTAAAAAAACCGGGTTCTTATGCATTTTTCAGTGATCCATCCGATGTTGCACGTGTCGAAAACAGAACATTTATTGCATCTGCTCATGAAAGTGATGCAGGACCAACGAATCACTGGAGAGATCCAAAAGAACTTAAAGAAACCATGAGTTCACTCTTTAAGGGATCGATGAAAGGTAGAACCATGTACATCATTCCTTTTATGATGGGCCCTTATGGATCACCACTTTCAAAAATTGGCATACAATTGACAGACTCGCTATATGTTGTTGTTAACATGCGTATCATGACAAGAATGGGTCAAAAAGTTCTTGATACACTCAAAGAAAAAGGTTCATTTGTTCCTTGTCTACATTCAGTTGGTTACCCACTTGAAAAAGATCAAGAAGATGTTTTATGGCCATCAGCACCAATCGAGCAAAAATACATTTCTCATTTTCCTGAAGAAAAACTGATTTGGTCTTATGGATCTGGATATGGTGGTAATGCACTTTTAGGTAAAAAATGTTTAGCTTTAAGAATTGCTACTGTTCTTGCTAAAGAAGAAAACTGGATGGCAGAGCACATGTTGATCTTAAAGTTAACAAACCCTTTTGGGAAAGTTAAATATGTGCTTGGTGCATTTCCAAGTGCGTGTGGAAAAACTAATCTATCCATGCTTGTTCCAACGATTCCAGGGTGGAAAGTGGAAACCATTGGAGATGATATTGCTTGGATTTGGATGAAAGAAGATGGAAGATTATATGCCATCAATCCAGAGGCAGGATTCTTTGGAGTTGCAAAAGGAACATCTTATCAATCAAACCCAAGCGCAATGAAAGCTATTCAAAAAAATACGATATTTACCAATGTCGCTTTAACAGATGATTTAGATGTATGGTGGGAAGGTATTGATGGTGAAGTACCTAATCATTTAATGGATTGGAGAAAAAAAGATTGGACAAAAGATGAAAGAACACCAGCAGCACACCCCAACGCACGCTTTACAGTTGCTGCAAAACAATGTCCTGTTATTGCTGATGAATGGGAATCTCCTGAAGGTGTATTGATATCAGCCATACTTGTTGGTGGCAGAAGACCACAAACTATTCCTCTTGTTCATGAGTCATTATCATGGAATCATGGCGTTTTCATGGGATCAATGATGGGTTCTGAAATCACAGCAGCTGCTATTTCGGATGCGATTGGTATTATCAGACGTGATCCGTTTGCCATGTTACCTTTTATTGGCTATCATGTTGGTGATTATCTTCAACATTGGATTCATATGAAAGAGATAACGAGTGAAGACAAACTTCCCAAAATATTTTATGTTAATTGGTTTAGAAAAAATAAAGATGGCGCCTTTCTATGGCCAGGGTTTGGTGAAAATTCACGCGTGTTAAAATGGATATTTGATCGTTGTGATGGTGTAGCAGATGCTAAACTAACGCCTATCGGCTACATGCCTACGTATGAAGGTCTTGATACATCAGGATTGAACTTTTCTATGGATACGTTTGATGAATTAACTTCAGTTAATGTCGAAGAGTGGTTAAATGAAGTTGAATCCATTCGTGCTTATTACCGTTCGATTGGACCTAAAATACCTGAGGAACTCATTAGAGAATTAAATCGTTTAGAGTTTAGGTTGAAAACTGCTCATCACGTTGTTTCAGAACCTATTTATAAAAACAGTTTATAAAAAGAAGGTATCACATGAAATATGTTTTTAATAGCCCCTTGGGTTATATCCATTATGAAATCAAAAATAATGCACTTATATCGATGTATTTATCCGAAAGCAATGAAGGAATTATCGATGAAGATAATCGTGTTAATCAAGAACTTTATGCATATTTCAAAGGCACATTAAAGTCTTTTTCTATACCTGTATCGTTTGATCAGGGAACCACTTTTCAAAAAGAAGTATGGCATGCATTATTATCTATTCCATATGGACAAACCAAATCATATCAAGACATTGCATATCAGATTAACCGCCCAAAAGCTTTTAGAGCCATCGGTCAAGCATGTAAACGTAATCCCATAGGTATTATTGTTCCCTGTCATCGTGTGATAGGTCGTGATGGAAGCATGACAGGTTATTCAGGGAAAGCATTTATTCATCTAAAAGAAAAGTTATTGGCACATGAGAAAGGACATATCCATGATTGAAAAATTAACAAAAATAAGAAGGGATTTACATCAAATTCCTGAATTAGCATTTGATTTATTTAAGACACATAACTATGTGATGCAATTTTTAAATAAACTAAACTTTGAACTAGAAGTCACTGCAAAGACAGGCATTATTGCTTATCGTAGAGGACTAAAAAAAGACGCAATTGCATTTCGAGCAGACATGGATGCTTTACCTGTTGATGAAATGACAGGTGTCGCTTTTTCATCTAAACATCAGGGGCAAATGCATGCTTGTGGCCATGATGGACATATGACCATGTTATTAGGGTTTGCTGAGCTCGTTTCTAAAATCGATCATCTTAATCAATCGATTGTTCTTATTTTTCAACCAGCAGAAGAAGGTCCAGGTGGAGCTAAGGTCATTATCGATGAAGGTATTTTTGAAAAATATCACATCAAAAAGATATTTGGCATCCATCTATATCCTAATTTAGAAGAAGGTTTATATGGACTTGTTGATGGACCGATGATGGCTCAAAACAGTGAGTTTGATATGAACATTTTTGGTCAATCAGCACATGCAGCTCAACCCCATGCTGGTAAAGATGCTATTTTAGCTACTACAGAACTAATCAGTCAATATCACAACATTATAAGCAGATATGTAAACCCTTTGAAATCAGGAGTCTTAACAGTAGGTACCATACAAGGTGGTGAAGCAAGAAACATTATCGCTAATCATGTGAAGATAAGTGGCACCATTCGTAGTTTCCATGATGAAACACACGCAATCATTAAAGAAAAAATGATCGATATCAATCGAGGCATCGCGGTATCTTATGGTGTGACCATTGAAGATGACATTAGAGATTACTACCCTGTTGTTACTAATGATACCGATTTATTTCATCACTTAAAGCAATCGTTACCAGCATCTAGTTATCATATAATTGAACCCATGATGTTTGCTGAAGATTTTGCTTTTTATCAAAAAAAGGTTCCTGGCATGTTTGTGATGCTCGGAACAAAAAATGAATCATATGGCTATGTTCATCCATTACATAGTTGCTATTTCAACTTTAATGAAAATGTTTTATTAAAAGGTATTGAACTTTATATGCATATTTTAAAAACAATGCATGTCATTTCATAAAAAAAGCTCCCAAGAGCTTTTTTATTCGTTTATATCAGGAATCCACCTGACTAAGGCTTTATAAAAAGATTTTGGGTCTATAGGTTTTACGACATAATCATTCATGCCAGCATCAAAACAAGCTTGACGGTCTTCTGATAACGTATTGGCAGTCATGGCGATGATCGGTGTTTTTTGATCAAATAGGCGTATGTTTCTAGCAGCTTCTAACCCATCCATAATTGGCATTTGGACATCAAGAATGATTAAATCAAATGAGTGTTTCTTCATCATGTCCAATGCAAGACTACCATTACTTACCACTTGAACATCCATGCCCATATTCTTTAAAATACGCTCAGCCAATTTTTGATTGAGGAGATTATCTTCAGCTAGTAAGATTTTACTACCTTTTTTAGGAGTTTGATGAAGTTCGTGATCTGTCTTTTTCTCCAAATTATCATGCTGTATGGTCATAGGTAGTGTTAAGATAAACTCAGTGCCATCATTCAGTTTTGATTCAACATCAAGATCACCTTGCATCAAATGAGCGAGTTTTTTACTAATTGAAAGTCCTAAACCTGTTCCACCATAAAGTCTTGTTGTGGATATGTCTGCTTGTTCAAAGTCTCTAAATAATCGTTTAACCTGTTGAGGAGACATGCCAATACCTGTGTCTTTAACAACAAATTTTACATGTGTTTCTTGATGACTGAAGTACTCATCAGACGAAACGACTAAGCTAATACCACCGGTTTCAGTAAACTTAATGGCATTACTAATTAAATTAATAAGGACTTGTTTAATGCGGGTCTCATCTCCAATGAGAAAGTTTGGACAATGCAATGTTTCAATATCAAAATACAGTCTTTTTTGCAAAATAGTCTCTTCAAAAATCGACTTTAAACTTTGAAGCAGTTGATCCAATTGAAATGCAGTTTTTTCAATGACAATTTTTCCAGCTTCTAGCTTAGACATGTCTAAAATATCATTGACAACTGAAAGAAGATGTTTGGAAGCATCATTAATACGTGTCACATATTCTCTTTGATCGTCTGATAAATCAAGCGATTCAAGCAAATGAGCATAACCAATAATCGAGTTCATCGGAGTTCTAATCTCATGACTCATGTTAGAAATAAAAGATGCTTTTGATTTGCTTTCCTGTTCAGCATGATCTTTTGCCTTTTCAAGTTCTTTAATCTTTTCTTTCGATAAAGCATCTAAATGGTTTTGGTATTTATCAAAATCACTAACTTTGGATAAAGGATTAGTTATATCATCAACAACGCCAATAATATAAGCATCGTTTTGAATGGTTGTATGTTTTAAATGAACTAAGTACCATCTCTTATCATCATCAATCGATATACGTAAAACCATGGATTGATCGATATGATCTTTTGTAACTTGTGAAAAAAGCATGTTAAATTGAATGAAATCATCTGGATGAACTCGTTCTATAAAAAAGGAACGAGTTAAGTCAGAAACATGATCTAAATTGAAACATTTTTCTGAACCTTTTTCCCATACAATTTCTTTTGTTTTGAAGTGATAATGAAAAACTGCAAAATGATTATCTTTCATCATGGATTTTAAGTACGTCTTTTTCAGCGTTAAAACGTTGTTTAAGTCATGATGGGTCATTTCTAGATCCATACTTTTCAGATAATGAAAAATGTAGATTACAAGCATCTCAAAAAAAACGGAAAACGGCTTTAATAAAGCCTCAAAACGAATGAATCCAATGATTTTTTTATTTAAATATAATGGAACATCAAGTGATTGGTTTGCATTATCAGTGTCAAAAATGATTCCAGATTGAGATACTGTTACCTCATGACTGTTAAGGCAATCAATTGAAAGAAAATGCAAGCGATTGAAACGTTTCAACTCCTCGTCAAAAAGTGATAAATCCGTGTATGTTTTTTCTTCAAACAACACAGATTTTGTTGATGATTTGATATGTGAAATATGGTCAGGATTGATGGTGAAAAAATGAATAAAATCATAATCATAATCTTTGCACAAATGACCATTGATGAACATCAAAAAATCCTTGATGGATGAGGAACTTTTCATATCAACTTTTTTGTATTTTGATTGTATGAGCTGAGCTACATCTTGGATACTCTGCATACTATTTTTAATGTCGTTATTCATAGTTTTACCTCGATTTGTAGTCTAAAAGGGATTACTCTAATTATAACATGAAGCATAAAAAATCCTATAAATCACTTAATATTTGGACAAAAAAATCAATTGCTAAATAAAAAAAATCTTTTGCTTTAGCAAAGAGGTTAAAGTTTAAATGATATCATCTTGAATTGTTGAATTTCCGTTTATAATAACATAAAATGAAAGTAATCAAAGATGAAAAGAGGAACATATTTGAAGCGATATACAGTGAAATTGGCAATTGCATTTATCATCTCATATGTGATCATGATGGTGGTCGTCGTTTTTGCTTATACTCAAATATCATCCAATTTTATCATCAGACAAGCTACACTAAATCTTCATCAAAGTGGTGATGCTGTTGCTGTTCGATTAGAATCTCAGCTATCATTTGATTATGACTATTTTGAACGTATCGTTTTAGATTTGATTGATCAAAATGAGACAAACGTTGTTGATGCACTCTATGATCAAATTGACACACTTGCTTTATCACATATTCCTTTCACTGGATTTGCTCAGATTCATAATCGTTCGCTAATTATGCCAGATCGAACATTAGTCTATCATATCGATTATGAAGAAGAAGACTATTTCCAAAAAGTTACTATTTATAGCTTCCATGATGCTTTTCAAAATGAAGAAAGAACGACATACATTTATTTTCAAGTTCAAGGTTATGTCGGTTATTTAGAAGCAAGTCAATATTTAGAACCTATATTCGCTTACTTGAATCTACCGTCTTATCCTGTTCTTATGGGACATGAAGGTACTGTGTATTACCAAAATCAAGAAACAAATCTTCAGCGCCAATTTTTCAACTACTTAAGAAACGCTAATGTAAGACAGTCTGAAATTCAAATCATTTTAAACAATTTGAGTCTTCGCGAAAGATCAACCATAACGGCATCTTTCAATAATAGTAAATCCGTTTATGTTTTCAATCCCTTTATAACAAGTTTATCAACACTGAATATCTACTTTGTCAATGTTTATGATTTTAATGATGTCATTCAATCCATGGAATATCTCACCAATATTTTATGGGCATTCTTTGTTGTGATTTTTATATTGTTTGCTGGTGCTATGGTATTGCTCTTCAAACTGCTTGAGCAAAAAGTCAATGATATCGAAGATGCGAAGGTTACACATTATTATGCGAAACCTTATATCATTCGTATCAACGCTAAAGGAAAAATCAAATCATATAATCGAAGTTTTAAAAAACTATTAGGTGACTATGATATTTATGATAGTGTGACAGATTTTCGCTTAAAACAAGAATATGATTTTGAAATTATTGAAGATGTCATTAATAAACAACTATCCTTTACTGCGATCTTTGAAGTCGGTTTATCTAGTAGCATTTATATTCATTTTATTACTGTAAAAACGACAGGTGGATATTTACTTATTGGAGATGATATCACCCATATAGAAGGTCGCTTTGATGAATATCGTAATCTTGCATTATTTAACAAAGTCACACATCTTCCAAACATGAATAGTTTAAGACAAGAACTCGATGAACTCATTTTAGATAAAGAAGCACTCGAAAGACATAATTCACTTGTTGCTTTTGATATTGTATCATTCTCAAAAATCAATCTACTTCTTGGTGAAAAGAGTGGAGATCGTTTCTTAGTCATTATTTCAGAATTAGTAAAAGAAAGCTTAGAAGGTTATCCAGCAACGCTCTACAACATTAATGCAGATAACTTTGTTGTATACTTCAAAGATATTGAAAGCAGATCATGGGTCACACGTTGGGTTGAAAAGATTCAACAAATTTTTGATAAACCCATTACCATCGATCGAAATTTTATTAATGTTGAAATTAAAATAGGAATCTTTCATATTGAACCTGATCGCTATGAAATCTTAAATACAGATGTATGCTACGACAACATGATGCTAGCACTCAATCATGCGAAGGAATCAACACAACGTAGAGATTTCACATATGATGTTTCACTTTCTCTTATTGCATCACGTGAACAACGGATGGAACTTGATTTAGCTAATGCCATTACATCACAAGAGTTTAGAATGGCGCTACAACCGAAATTTAACAATGAAACTGAAAGGATCATCGGATTTGAGGCACTGATTCGATGGGATAATCCTAAATATGCATCAGAATCACCTCTTAAATTTATCCAAATGGCCGAACGAAATAACATGATTATCGATATTGGTCGTATAGCACTACATGAAACGTTCCAAATTGCGAAAGAGTTAGAGCCTTATGATTTAGATATTTCTGTTAATATATCGCCAGTTCAAATGTTGCAGGCTGGATTCGTCAATGAAGTCATCAGTATCTTTGAACAATATGAACTCAAAAAAGGATCTATTTCACTAGAAATCACCGAAACATTTTTAATTGGATCTTTTGATCTCGTGATTACTAAACTTAAGATTTTACAAAAATATGGATTTAGCATTCATCTTGATGATTTTGGTACAGGTTATTCGTCACTCCAATATTTAAAAGACTTGCCGATTAATACAATAAAAATCGACCGTGCATTTGTTACGGGTCTAGAAACAGACGCCCATTCTAGAGCAATTGTATCCATGATTGCGAGCTTAGCAAAAAATATTGGGTTAAACGTTGTTGCTGAAGGTATTGAGACTGATCGACAAAATCAAATAGCATTTAAACATGGTTGTAACGTTATTCAAGGATACTTAATCTCACCACCTGTTTTCAAAAACGATGCGATTAAATTGATAAAAGATTATAATATAAATAGAACGAAAAAAGTTGATTTACAAAAATCACCAAAAGATAAGGGGTCAAAAAAATGATAATCATTTACTCAAACATGAGCGATGGACTAACATTAGGTCTAACCATAGTAGTTCTTTTACTGATGCTTGCCCTTGTTTATTTGATGGGTAAATCATTTTTTAAAGAACACCAACGAATTCAAGAAGAAAAAGCATTATCGATTGAAGGTGTCTTGTCACGTACAGAAATCACATCGATGATTACATCTTATATGGCGCGACTAGGAAAAGAAGGTCAG
>OBJA01001001.1_pt1 | contig 21361 bp, 15 predicted proteins | sample 1519751 | NCBI WGS metagenome assembly OBJA01 (sample SAMEA3881238, study PRJEB22517) | soil metagenome | biome: lake sediment; feature: soda lake sediment; material: sediment, water from around vicinity | place: India | collected 2013-12-23 | depth 3 m
TTTGCCTGGGAGTATAAGGGCAAGCGCAAGGACCTGGATCTTCTCCGCTTCGTCCCAGAAGCGACGTATCCGCTTGCCCGCCATCGATAGATCCGCCCTGGTGTCCACTGTCGATAGTGGGCACCATCACCCTCTATCGAACACACCAGCATGAATGGATCAGGAAGGGCCGCAAGGCCGGTCAGGCCGGACGCTTACCCTTTCGCCGAAGGTGGGCCTGTACCAGAGTGCAATCGCCCACGGCATAGACGGGCTGAAACGAACTTAACGTTCCCGTCCGGCTTCTGAAGCTCTGCGGGCGAGTGGTGAAAGTAGGAACTCAATAATCCGTCGCCGGCCCGTACGGATTTCCGCGGTCACCGCCATACCGGATGATAGATTACTCATCTGATCGCCCACCAGTATTTCAGTTGCGGCGAGTTCAATCCGCGCCGGAAAAACCAATCCCAAATATTCGTCTTGGATCGCATCTCGGCTGATGAAAGCAACACGTCCATCGATCACACCGTAACGGGTGAAGGGAAACGCCTCAAGTTTCACCCGAACGGGCTGCCCTTCTCGAACGAACCCTACGTCCCGATTGAGTACAAGCGCATCGACCTGCAACATCGCACCATGCGGGACGACGACGAGCAATGGATCGGCAGGTCGTACAACGGCGCCAATAGTGTGAACCTGCAACTGTTGTATGATACCACTCGTTGGAGCTCGAATTGTTGTGCGCTGGTTGCGGTCAGTCGCAATCGTGAGTTCTTCTTTTCGTTGTAATGAGACAGCATGAGCTTCATTGAATGCATCAAGCGCCTCCCGCCGAAAGCCCATTTCGATGAAAGATATTCTGTCAGTCGCGGCTTTTTCAGCAGATTTGGTGCGGCCTAATTCTTCCAGCCGGATCGCGAGATCTTGCCGTATTCCTATGGCGCGCTCCTCTACTTCCGCCACTCGAAGGCGCGGAGCGAGCCCTCTCTGTTCGAGCTTTTTGAAACTTTCCAGCTGCTGCTCGACAAGAGGGAGTTGTTGTTCAAGACGGCTTACATCAGCTGCAACCTTAACCCGCTCACTTTGGCTTTGACTGCGCTCTTCAATGAGTGCGGCCCGCTCAGCTTCATACTCAGAGAATCTTGCAAAAATTGCGGATTCCTGAGCTTCGATTTGCGAAGACGTCATACCATCGGGCGGATCGAACACTGGACCCGACTTTGAGTGAGGAGTGACTGAGGGCGCCGCAGATAGTCTCAATAGCGCTTGAGATCTGGCTTTATCTATCTCGGCAATCAGCAAGGCAGTCCGTGCTCTGTCGACTTCGGCTGAAGAAACCGTTGAATCCAGCTCGATTACTGTCTCACCTTCTTCAACCGACTGCCCGTCTCTGACACGGATCGATAGCACTACGCCGTGATCGGGCGCCTGAACTGTCTTAATGCTGCCCTCCGGTACGATACGCCCCTGCGCGCTGGCAACGACGTCTATGTGTCCCAAGCACATCCAACCCAGCGCTATGGCGAGAAAGGACAGCAAAGCCCAGAGCACCCAGCGGCCAACGGGATTGGGCGGTGTTTCGAGCACTTCCAGGACAGCCGGAAGGAATTCTGTGTTGTCTTGCGTGCGGGCGTTCTTCTCGCCTTTGCGGATTGAGAGATAGGCTTCCCACAATGTTTCGAAATGTCGCCGCCAGTTCACACGCCTGCCTCCGCAACAGGTGCAAGGCCCATCTGTTTTGCGTAAAGCTGGGCGTAACGTCCGCCTCGCGCCAGTAGAGTCTCGTGATTGCCGATCTCGGTAATCCGGCCACGCTCCAGCGTGATGATCCGGTCTGCGGATCTCACGGCCGAGAGCCGGTGGGCAATGATGATCAGTGTCCGGCCCGACGCGATAGCCTTGAGGTTGGCCTGAATGATCTCTTCGCTTTCCGCGTCAAGCGCGGAGGTTGCTTCATCAAGAATCACTACACTGGGATCAATGGCTAGCGCGCGGGCAATCGCAATGCGCTGACGCTGACCCCCAGAGAGATTGCCGCCCCGCTCATCAAGCCGGGTGTCATAGGCCTCCGGTAACTCCAGAATAAAATCATGCGCGCCGGCAAGGCGGGCGGCCTTGATCACCCGGGTCATGCTCATAGCCGGATCAGCGAGCGCGATATTTTCCCGAACGGTTCGATTAAAGAGGATATTCTCTTGAAGAACGACCCCGATCTGGCGCCGGAGCCAGGCCGGGTCGGCGAGCGCCAAGTCTACACCGTCCATCAGTACACGGCCCCGTTCAGGAGTATGCAGGCGTTGAATGAGTTTTGTCAGCGTGGATTTTCCCGAACCGGAAGGCCCGACCACGCCCAGTACTTCCCCGGGCGCAACTTCGAGGCTGATATCGGCGAGTACCTCTGGTCCATCAGATCGATAACGGAAAGTAACATGCTCAATCTCTATGTGTCCGGTGAGCGTGGGCAGACTCGCGCGCGACGCGGACAGGGCCGGCTCAGGTGGGGCGTTGAGAATGTCACCGAGGCGATCAACCGCAATGCGGGCTTGTTGAAAATCCTGGACAAGCTGGGCGAGCCGTAGAATTGGCGCGGCCGCCTGCCCTGCGAGCATATTGAACGCAACGAGTTCGCCGACGGTCAATGTACCCTCAATTACCAGTTTGGCGCCGAAAAACAGCAAACCGACTGTGCCTAGCTTCTGCGTCAGCTCGATCGCCTGCCGCCCCCAATTGGCAACCATCGCCGCCTGAAAGCCGGATTTTATATAGGCGGCCAGCTGACCCTCCCAGCGCTGCTGCATCTGAGGCTCAACCGCCATAGCTTTAATGGTTTCGATGCCAGTGACGCTTTCCACCAGGAACGCCTGGTTCTCGGCACCCCGCGCGAACTTTTCGTCGAGCCGTCGGCGCAACACAGGCGCCGTCAGCGTAAGAACCACCGCATAAATTGGCAACGTGATCAGTACAATGATGAACAAAGTCGGGCTATAAAGCCACATCACGATGAGGAAAATGATCGCAAAGAAGAGGTCGAGAACAACAGTGAGCGCTGAGGAGGTAAGAAAATCACGGATTGTATCGAGTTCCCGCACCCGCGCGACAGAGTCGCCTACGCGGCGTGCCTGGAAATAGGCCATAGGAAGCCGAGTCAGATGCGAGAAGAGCCGCGAGCCCAGTTCAGCGTCCACGCGACTTGTCGTGTGAGTAAAGAGGTAAGTCCGCAGCCCCGCGAGTACCACATCAAACACGCTGACGACAAGAAAGCCGATGGCCAGAACTTCGAGCGTGGTCAACCCATTATGCACCAGAACCTTGTCAATCACGATCTGGAAGAAGAGCGGCGTCACCAGCGCCAGAAGCTGAATGAAAAAACTCGCGATAAGGACATCGCGCAGCAGGTGGCGATACTTGACGAGTGAAGGAATGAACCAGGTAATGTCGAACGCACGCTGCACGCCGGCCATCCGCTCCCGTGTGGTCATCAGGAGAAGTGCCCCCTCAAACCTTGCAGCGAACACCTCTTTCGAAATGGTCTCGGGATGCTCCTCACGCGGGTCGAACACAAGGACATCGTCCGATGTCGCTTGTAGCACAAGAAAATAGCCCTCCTTACCGCGCGCGATCGCGGGCAATGGCTGATGCATTAAGCGTTCCGGAGGAAGTGTCACGAGGCGGGCCCTGACCTCGATGCTCTTTGCCAGGCGAAGCAGATCTGCCTCCTCAAGCTGAGCGCCACCTCTGCCCGCCGCATGCCTCAACTGGTCTGCTGAGGCAGGCTTCTGCAAAAGACCGAGCATGAGCACAAAGCAAGCGAGCGCGGTGTCACCGCGCGCCGCTTCCGATTCCGAAGCCGCCTCGTGCACTCCGAAGTCCCCTGCCGTCATCCCCACACCTGTCTATCAGAGTCTCTGAGGCCTGCCGGTTCACCCGTTCCGCCTGTCCGTGCCTTCACAAATGGTTCGAGATAACTGTCCGCTCCCGCCGGCCTGTCGCAACATCCGTTCGAAACACCGAAAAAGGCGTGGCCTTGAAGGGGCTGTTCGCTAGGTCCAGCAGCATCGCTTCGGCAAGTTTGTTTTCTGCATTGGCGTAGGGAGCGACCATTTCGATTACACAGATCTCGTCACCCGATTGCCATTCTGAGGGGGCGATCATTTCTCCGCGCTCCACCTTCTGCAAAGCCTCGGGCGAGAGGCGCGCCCAGACAGCGACGCCAAGGGGCATTTTTTCCAACGACTCCCGGCTGAGACCAAGGTTTTCCAAGGAAGCCATATCGGGCGTCTGCGGCAGCGCGCCAAACCGAAACAGCCGAAATTGCTCGGCGAGGATCGCGGGCATGAAGACTGTTTCAAGCACGCGAATCTTAAGCTCCCGGTGCAAGGGAGATTGCGTCAGCAGCCAGGCGATCTGGCCGAGCGCATCAGCCATTGTAAATGAAGCAGGTCGTGATGTGGGGTCGGGCAATGGGGCCTCTTGAAATTCTGTCTCAGCGGCGTGCTGATACTGCCAGCATGCTATAGCGGTCCCGGCTGCTGTACCAACCCTGTTCCAGTCCATCAGCAGCTGGTTGAACGTCAAACCGCGACATCGCGTCGACCAATCTCAACACTTGGCTGTTGACCTTTGCCTGCCTTGCAAGTTGAGCATCTGCCGCGGGCAACGAGACACGCTCTTTATGCTGCTTAAAACCTGACGGATCCCAATCTTCCTTCAAAACAGCGCGGCGCTCCGGATATCGCAGAAGGCCAAGTTCATTGTTGGCAAGGGGCGCGCGACGGTGGACGATTTTGCCATCGCCTGCCTCCGAAGCGCTCCAGTCGCTTCCTTCACGCTGTTCGCGTCGCGGCAGCTCAGCGCCTGTCTCATAGACCAGAGCCGCATCAGCGAAGGTTCCCACCGCTCCGTCCGTGGTTGTAAACACGCCTGTGTTGACGATGATGTTTTCTCGGTCAGCCCAGGATTGCTCCATCGCGTCTGCATTCAGATTGATGCTGAGGACGCCTTGCTGTTCCAGAGTCCGCCATTCGCCCTGAGCAACCAGTGCATCACCGTTGGCGTCCTGCCATACATAGAACTGGCTCCACCGAGCATCGGAGGCATCCAGGACGCCATCAGCATTTGAATCGAACGCGCGCAGACCTTCAAGATCGCTGCGTGCGCCTGGCGCGTCGTCTACGAAGGTGAGTTCGTGGGCTCCTGAAAAGAGGCCATCGCCATTTCGATCAAGGGCCAGAATGCCGTCGCTCGCTCCGAACCAGCCCGTACGGTCTTTGACACCATCCCCGTTCCAGTCGAACAGAATATTGCGTTCGTCCCAGCGCGTCAGCGTAACCCCATCTCCGTTGAGGTCGAGGATGATCGGCATCGAAAGATTGACCGTCTGATCACGGAATTCCGCCTGCTCGATAGAAATCAGCGTATCGGTGCCGTCGTCGCCATGAGTGGTCGGCGCATTGTCGACAATCTGGATTGAGCCGCCAGTGGTGGTGATTGAATAGGTCGAATAATTCCCTGAGAATACTGCGCGGTCCGTTCCATCACCGCCGTCCAGCGTATCGTTGCCTGCGCCACCGACAAGCCGGTCATTGCCATCTGCGCCGGACAGTTCATTTGCCTGCGCGTTTCCGGTCAGCGTGTTCGCACCGGCATTTCCGGTGGCGTTGATGGCGCTATTGCCCATGAGGGTGATGTGTTCGACATCGGTCAGAGCGGCAATCGAGAAAGTGATGGAGGATTCGACCGTATCTGTACCACCTCCGGATAGCTCCACGATGGCGTCGCCGACATTGTCCACTACATAGACGTCATTACCGGCCCCTCCGATCATTGTGTCGGCGCCGGCCCCGCCATCGAGACGATCCGCTCCACCGCCGCCGTCGAGGATATTGTCTCCGCTGTTTCCGATCAGAATGTTGGCGTTGTTGTTGCCCGTTGCATCGATATTGGCGGTACCCGTGAGGGTAATATTTTCCACATAGGTGAGGCTCGCGATGGAGAAGGAGATGGAAGACTCCACCCTGTCGGTCCCTCCCCCCGATACCTCTACGACGGAGTCTCCGATATCGTCGACCACATAGACATCATTTCCCGTACCCCCGATCATCGTGTCGGCACCGGCACCGCCATCAAGGCGGTCGGCTCCGCCACCACCCGTCAATGTATTTGCGGCGTTGTTGCCGATGAGAATGTTGGCGCTGTTATTGCCCGTCGCATTAATGGCCGCACCCCCAAGAAGGGTGATGTTCTCAACGTTCGCAAGGCTGGCAATTGTGAAAGTAATGGAGGATTCGACGGTATCGTTACCTGCGTTCGACCCCTCGACGACCGTGTCGCCAATATCATCAACCACATAGGTATCGTTGCCCGCACCTCCGATCATCGTATCCGCGCCCGCGCCACCGTCCAGACGGTCTGCGCCGTTGCCTCCGGTCAGCGTGTTCGTAGCGCCGTTTCCGATCAGGATGTTGTCACCGGCATTGCCAGTTGCATCGATGGAGTCGGTCCCCATGAGAGTGATGTTCTCAACATTCGCGAGGCTGGCGATCGAATACGTAATCCAGGCTTCGATGGTGTCGTTACCTTCACCAGACGATTCGTTGACGATGTCGCCTGCGTCGTCGACGACATAAATGTCGTCGCCCGCGCCGCCGCTCATCGTGTCTGCTCCGGCCCCACCGTCCAGGCGATTGGCCCCGGCGTTGCCGACGAGGGTGTTCGCACCCGAATTCCCAGTCGCAGTCAGGTCCGCTGACCCGAGCAGAATGATAATCTCAAGATTGGGGTCAGCCGCGAGCGAATAGGAGATCGTCGCTTCGACCGTATCAATCCCTTCACCAGAAGCTTCAACAATGACGTCTCCGGCGCTGTCGACCACATAGCTATCGTCTCCGAGGCCGCCTATCATAGTGTCGGCTCCAGCGCCGCCATCGAGACGGTTTGAGCCGGCGTTACCAACAAGAACGTTGTCCAACTCATTGCCCGTCGCGCTCAGAGATCTTGAGCCAAGCAGCGTTATATTCTCGACATTGGCGACACCTGCGATGGACACGTTGACGGTCGCACTCTCGACCCCGTCGACGCCTTGGTCTTCTTCTTCAATGATCACGTCATTGAGGGAGTCGACGACATAGGTATCGTCACCTTCACCTCCGATCATGGTATCGTCGCCCGCACCGCCATCGAGGCGGTCGTTACCGCCGTGGCCTTCAAGGACATCGTCGCCAGCCTGACCGTCGATTAGGTTCGCACTCTCATCGCCGATCAGCGTGTCATTGCGCTGTCCGCCTATGACGTTTTCAATAGAGGTCAGGCTTTCGCTGACTTCGATCGTCTCTGCCGTACCGGCGCCCAGGTCCACCGTCCACCGGGCAAAGGAGTCTGAGAAATCGACCGTGTCATTGCCGGCGCCGCCATCATAAGTATCGATGCCCGCGCCGCCGATCAGAACGTCATCGCCGTCGCCGCCCAGCAGGGTGTCATCGCCGTCATCGCCATAAAGTGTATCATTGCCAGTCCCGCCTTGCAGAACATCGTCACCTGCCTCGCCATAGATCGTATCGTCGCCATCTCCTCCGTTGACTGTATTGTCCGCGTCATCGCCATAGAGCACGTCGGCGCCGGATGTCGCGCCCTGGCTCATATAGGCCAGATGAAGATCTTCACGGTTCCAGACAGGCCCGCCATCGAATTCAAGCAACTCAATTCCGTCACCATTCAATCCCTGGCGGAAGGAGACAGAGCCGCCGCCGACAATCGCAAGGGTCCAGAGGGTGCGGTCGGTTGCCGAACGCACAATTGTGATATCAGCTGGCGCGATACCAGGACCAAGGCGCAACGTGTCAATATCGGAAGACGCCCCCTGATCGATGATTGTGTCGGCCCCATCGCCGATGGCGTAGTAGTAGATGTCACTGCCACCCCCGCCGCGAAGCAGGTCGTTGCCTGCGCCGCCGGCGATGTACTCACCAAAACTGCCGCCTACAATTTCATCGTCACCTGTAGACGTCTGCGCTGTTATCACGCCCTGATTAAGGTCTGCTCGGGTCCAGCTCCCACCGCCGTTAAACTCAACTCGCTCGATACCGCGGCGCGCCTGTCCCTGGTCTTCCAATCGAATTGATCCGCCCTGCGCCAGAGTCAGAAGCAGATCGCCATCGCTCCAGGTGGCCGTAATGTCTGAAGCGCTGATCCCAGCGCTCAAGCGCAGAATATCGAGGTCGCCATCGCCACCGATGTCGGCGATTATGTCGTGCCCGTCACCCACAGCATACTCATAGATGTCAGCGCCTTCCCCTCCTTCGAGGCGGTCATTACCCGCGCCACCGCTGAGTGAATCTGCCCCGACCGTCCCGACAATGAAATCATCGCCAGACGTCGTTTGCGAACTCAACAGTGTCGGGACGATATCAGTCCGCCCCCAAACGGGTCCGCCCGAGAAAGCAATTTCCTCAACGCCGTGGCCATCATACTGACCGTCTAGATAAATCTGATCCTCTGTCCCCTTTATGATCAGAATGGCGTCATTGGTGTCAGAAGGAGAAACCAGGACAAGAATATCCTCCGGCGCGATGCCTGCGCCCAGGACAAGACGATCAATATCGCCCGAAGGGCCGCTGTCGTGGATCCGGATTTGTCCTTCACCGCGATTGAATCTGTAAGTGTCGGAACCTGCCCCGCCATCCAGCAGGTCGTCACCCCCGCGACCCCAAAGTTCATCCGTGCCGGTCGTGCCGAATAAGACATCCCGGGTGGAGAATCCGTAGATACGCTCCCCACCCGCTACAGTTCTCTGAGCCAGGGCATAAAGTTGGTCAGGATACAAACGAGTACCGTCATCAAGCTCGACTGCAATCGTATCCCAGGCCGCAAATGTGCTTCCACCAATATCGTCAATCAGAATGGAATCGGGAGAACCATCAAACTCGATAAGCAATCTCGAACTTGGCAGAATTGTCGCCTTCAGTTCCTCGAGGGCATAGCCTTCGATCTTCACAAGGGCAAACGCGTTTATGTGCGATATCAGACTATAGTGGTCTCGACCATCACCTCGTTTGAATACGATGGTATGGGCACTGCCGGTATTCATAATTGTGTCGACCCGGTCATCTCCCCCGCCAGGGCGAACCGTCAAATTGTGCTCACTGCCAAGATAAATTAAGTCATTACCCGGCGTTGCCACTTGATCCAGATAATTCTGCCAGATCGCTCGCCTATTCCAGACAGTACCGTCTTCAAACACAAACTGTTCGAATCCGTAATAGACCCCGTTCTGGTTCGTAAGGCGGATAGAATCGTTTGTCCCCTCAATGTGAACGGTCAAAGTGCCATTTGACAAAACTGACAGCCGCAAGTCCGAAGGGGCAATACCTTCACCAAATACAACTCGATCCGTGTTACCGTAGTTCGATCCTTCAACATACACATCATGGCCATCACCACGGTTGAATATGTATGTATCGGAGCCACTGGAACTGCCGATGACTGCGTCATCTCCTGGTCCCAATTCATAAGTCTGAGCCCCCGTAGCTCCGCTCACAATATCGTCGCCGGGCAGCCCTACATTGGCATCTGCAAATGCAATAAGTTGAGCCCTTGTCCAAATCGCACCGCCATCGAAATTAACGAAATCTATTCCCTGTGCGGAGGTTGAAGTTGGATATGAAAGATAGATTTGATCCGCCGTCCCAGCAATTGTCAGAATGAGGGAGTTGCTTCCATCCGGATTATGGCGAACCTTTACATCCGTTGGATTTATACCTGCGCCAAATTGCAGAACATCGTTATTTTCCGTGCTGGATCCCGATCCACTATCCGATATCTGTGTGAAACCGTCACCCAGGTTGAAGATATAGGTATCTGCGCCTGCCAATCCATTTATCCAGTCCCAACCACGGCCACTTGCGAGTATATCCGCTCCGCTGGAACCTAGAATGTAGTCATCACCGGAGGTGCCCGCCTGAGCAGCCGCCAAAAGCGGAAGGTCGCTACGAGCCCAGACCGTACTGTCGGCGAATTCAATGAATTCAACACCTGAATTCCCCGACCCGAGATAATTCGTCAGAATAATAACATCGCCATTCCAACCAATGGAAAGCTCTAGATCATTTGATGAGATCAGGCTGACCCTTGCCCGGACGTCAGTAGGCTGTATTCCTACTCCAAAAACCAGTCGATCACCTGTCGACCCTGAATCTGTTATGCGTACGAGACCGTCGCCAGTGTTAAACCGGTAAGTATCACTGCCCCCCGCGCCATTGAGGACGTCATATCCCTTTCCGCCTGACAGGTCGTCATTGCCGTTACCACCCGAAATTGCGTCATCAGACCCAAATCCAACGACAATATCGTCACCTGTTGTCACCGCCTGCGAGAGGTAAGCGCGATCAAGATCCCGACGCGTCCAAATCAGGCCGTCTGAGAAACGCAGCTGTTCAATACCGCTCTGCGGGCCGGCCCAGTGCCCGGTCACAATAATCGAGTCCGAACTGCCAATAAAGGTGAGCAAAAGGTCGTTCGGGTTGTTAGTCGATCGCGCCACACGCACATCCGACGCGGCGATGCCAGTCCCAAACATGATGACATCGATATCGGAATCGAAGCCCGTATCAATGATGACGTCCGAGCCATCCCCTGCGCTGAATATGTAGGTGTCCGATCCGCCTCCCCCCCGCAGCGTATCTGCTCCGCCAGCGCCTTCCAGCACGTCATCACCCGCATCGCCGTTGAGCGCATCAGCTCCTGACGTTCCGAGTACGGTCAAGCCCGTCTCGTTAGCGGCCAACGACAACATATCGGACCGTTCCCAGATCACTCCGTTTGAAAATACAATACGCTCGAGACCACCCGAGCGGCGCACCGCCTGACCCGAGAGACGTATTTCATCGCCCTCGCCCGGCCCGATCACCAAGGTAAGCGCGTCGGAAGATGAGTCGAATCTGACCGAGACGTCAGTCGGCAGAATGCCGTTGCCAAACCTCAATTCATCGGTCGTATCCGAACCATCAGAGTCGATGATGCTATCAATGCCATCTCCTCGATTATAGAGGTAGACATCGCTTCCACCGAAATCCCGGATATCGTCGTCACCTTCGCCGCCCCGATGAATATCATTTCCGCCGCGGTCAATGATCAGATCGTTGCCGGACCCTCCATCGGAAACACCCGATCCAAAGCCCATCCAGACACGATCATCCCCATCGCCGCCAGACGCATAATCACCATCGCCATTGCCGGTATAAATCGTGTCGTTCCCCTCGCCTCCCAAGATCCAATCATCCAAATCGCCCCCAAAGATTAGGTCGTCGCCTGCGCCCCCTTCAAAATCATTGCCCTGGTCCCCTCCCCGGAGCCTGTCTGAAAAGCCTGACCCGACAATGTGCATCGCGACACCGAGGCCGACATCACCTGTAAAAGCCTCGCCATTGACAAGAAGAGTGCCTGATCCAGCTAAGCGCACGCCGAGGCTGGTGACAGCTGTATCTGCATAAACCTGAACCGGCGTACCAGTCGCTTCGACACGGGTTTTCTGGGTCGGGTCGACCGTGTCCCACCAGACGAACACATTTGGATCAGCACCCGCCCTGCTGATCCGCCGTTCGCCATCTTGAAACGAGAATACAGCATCTTCAGGTGCGAGCGCATTTTGCTGGTTGAAAACTGACCACCCACCCAGCCAATCATTAGCATGGCGACGATCAACGCCAAGCTGCGCAGCGCTAAGCAGCGTTGATATCCAAGTTAGCGAAAAGGCTGTATCTGGTTGATCACTGATCAATGCGTTGATGAATACCTTGTTGTTTCGGTAGCTGTCGAAGCTCGCGCCTACGAGCACAGCGCCCATGAGGGCGCTTGTGGCGCCGTCCAGGATTTCGGTGGGACTTGTGCGCAAGAAGGGCGCCGTCGCGGCCAGCGCCCGTTTGATATAGGCATCTCCGCCTTCGAAGGTCATACGGTTGAAGATTTCCAATACGCCATCGGCAAGTACGTCTTCGGGCTCACTCCACGTCCGCACAGGCCCAAGGGCACTCGCGCGGAATTTCAGCTGATCCCCGATATAACCTATCTCGACGCCTTCGAGTTCGAGGCCAATGTTCAAAGCCCCGATTGCTCCGATCAGGCCGTTTAGCTGATCCACAACTGCACTTGCCAATTGACGCGCGACGTCTTTGGAACCGCCATCGCTGGACCGCGCGACACCCACTTCGAACAACTGGTGCTCGCGATTATACTCGATCGCTGCCCAAGCCTCGGGCGGATCTCCAAACAGGTCGCCTAACAGGCCGCCGATTATCTGGCCGAAGAAACCTCCAAGCAGACTTCCCATAAAATATCCGACCGGACCGAAGACCGACCCGGCTGCACTCAGAACCATTTTTGCAATGGTCGTCCCCACTGCGGCGCCAACCTGCGCCCCAATTGCCCCGATATTGGTTTCGGTTTCGACGACCTCACTTGCGAGCTTGCTGCCAAAGAACGACCCGACGGCAAAAACCGCGTTACCTGCAATGTTGTTGAGTGCTTCAGGAATTTGTCCAGTGGCGATGCCGCTAACGATAGTGCCGATAGCGCTTCCCGCTGTCGTTGCCAGCACTTCACCCGCAAGGCCGTCTACGCCCAGAGTTTCCACCAATTCCGCCGTCAAGAATGCTGACAAAGCCCCTGCGGAAGCGTGCACAAAGTTTTCAGCCAACTCCGGAAACGCGTCCCCGAGAGAGTCGGCAACTACAGCCCCGAGGCTTGGAATGTCCGTGTTACCAAGTACGGATAGTGTTAGTCCGTGCGCAATTGATCCGACATTTTGCCCGATTGTACTGAGAGCGGTGCTCTCAATTATGTTGACCCAAGGGTCATCCGATCCAATCGCATTCGCCAGGCTGGCGCCGAATACATGTCCGATAGTCTCACCAGGACGCATATCGAATTCAGCGCGCGCGTCTATTTCCTCGAATATCTCAGGACGCTTGCCGATCTCGGCCAAAAGCTTCATTTCCGCGCGCTGCGCATTCGCTTCTATGTCCGTGAGAGCCGCCGTCTCAGAGTCGAATAACTCCGCCATCAAATGGCCAAGGCCAAGAACCGCCGGCATGACACCGCCGAAGAGAGCGATCGACAAAAGTCGATACACCTGACTCCATAGCGTACTGATAGGATCAAGCCCGGTTGGGACAGGTGCCGCAACTAGTTCACGCACCAGCTGCATATCAGCCTGGAACTTAAGTAGCCGGTACTCCGAGTCTGAAATCCATGACCCTGGCGGGGTTTCGCCGAGAACTACGTGACGCCGCAGATACGCAATACGATAATTCCGGTCATGGTTGTAATAGGCCTGATCCATTGCATCCAAGTTCGAGAATGCGGGGAGAGTTCTATTCACTTCTCGCGTTATGCCGGTGCTTGTATCGACGAGTTCAACGATAAAATCCCCGCCGGGATGCGCCAGATAGCGCTGAAAAGTGTCGAATGTGACGATCTCAGTAGCGTTCTCTAATGTATTAAATGTGATCCCTGGGCCACCGAAGTTGCCGTACTGAGGAATGATCACCTCGCCGGGTTCACGCAGGATCGCAATTCCAGCGTCCGGCGCTTGCGAGTAACTCTGCAAGATCGCTTGTCGTGCAATGGCAATCAGATCGCGGATATCTTGCTCAGTTGCCATTCCCGCCTCCAGCTTACTCGGAGATGTCCAGATCCTGTGGTCTCGAAACGATTTCGTCGAGAAGGACCAGTTCGTTGCTGTTTTCAGTGATAATTCGAAAGGCTGTTTTTAGGACGTCAGGCTCCGATCGGACGACGGTGCGCCAAGCGAAGACCTTCCCGTTTGCGGAGACACACGGATAAGTGCTGGTCTCTCCCGGGACGGATTGAATCAGGTCGACATGCTCTCCGGAGATCCGATAGAACTCCAGAGCTGTTGGCGTTGCGGATCGCGTGGGAGGCGCTGTCTGAACAAACAGAGCGCCCTCTCGATCCACACCGGTAAGAATATCCAGCGATCGTCCTGCAAAATCGATCGGAACTTCTGCTCGGGTTAAATCCTGCGCCTTTGCGCCCCGCGGGACCCGCCAAACACCAGGAAGCACGACGCGCCCGAAGGCTGCTTCGGCATCGTTTGCGGACATAGGCGGAGCCGCGTTGAAGAGCACGCTTTGCCCATCCGGGGCATACCAGAACCGTTCCGCAGAGGCGAACTCCACCGGCGCGAATGCCTCGACCGAGTCGTCGTTCAGATTGAATTCGACAAAATGATTATGAGGAGCACGTACTGTTTCGACGTGTCCGCCCTGGACCGGATTGCGCGAGCGCATCGCACATACCGCGTCTCCCGCAGGCGAAAACACCGGATAGGCGTGTAAGAAACGGCGATCACCGAATCGGCGCGCCGATCCCCCTGCCAGTTCGAAAACGGCGATATCAGCATACTGAAAGAGAGAGGGACGGATCTCCCGCAACATACCAGGATTGGGAGATGCACGCCGCACCGCTACAGCGAGACGACTTCCGTCCTGACTAAACGATGGCGTCACTAAAATGTTCAGTGCGTCTGGAGTTCCAGACGCGACAGGCATTCTGTAGCGCGTGCACATTCGCGTAGCCCGATTGTACACAAACAACTCATGAGGGCTCTGGCCGTTGATGATTTTTCCGTCGAATGCGAGAAGATCGCCATCAGCAGAGAGGCTGAGGTTTCTTGCAACGGCGCCAACAGTCTCACCGTTACCGGCCGATGGGCGTGACAAGAACAAGGGTTCGTGAGTTGGCTCGGAAGCACAGCCAGTCAACGCCTGATTAGCCATGACCAAAGTCCCGCTCAACAGCAGCTTTCGTCTCGAAAAAGCGAGGTCCAGATTGGAATCTGCGCGCCCCTCCACGATCATACCGCCCCTTTTTGCCGAAAGGCAGCGAGCGCGGCTTGTCCCGACCCTCACAACCTCGGGTTCAATATGAACGGTTAATAATTTCGCGCAAGAGGGGAAGTTGCCGTTGGCACAAAGTTTCACGAAAGTGGCAAATCGCCCTTAGTCTCAGACATTGTAGAGCAACAGCTCCGAATTACGCTGGGAATTCCATCGTAGCGAGCGGCCGCTATCTGTTTTGATTTTTTCGGGAACACAAATAGAATCTTAAACCTAATGTGGGAAGCTGATCATGCATGAAATCGAGATTTAGCATGTATCGTTCATACATCATGGCAGCGGTTGCTTCATTTTTCCTGAGCGCTTGTGCCTCGCAGGTTCGAGAAACTTATGCGTTTAACGCAACCAGTGCCAACGCGCTCGTGATGATCGGCGTCAAAAGCGAGGTTGGTCCTTACGGCATCACCTTCAACAAAATGGACTCCGCAACATGTGAGGTTCACCCGCTTGGCCTCGGGCGTTCATTTGATCACAACGCTCCATTCAGCCCCACAGCATATCGCGCCTCGGGCCCACACTATATTCTCGCAAGTTTCGAACCTGGCGACTGGGTCATCGCCAGCATGAGCTATCAGGCTGGCGTGACGCGGGCCGTTCGCTTCGATGAGCGTGGCTTTGCTTTCAATGCCAAGCCTGGAGAATTTATCTACGTCGGCGATATCGTCCTGACGCGGAATGACATTCAGTTTGAAGGACGCAACCGCGCGCACGCCCTTTCTTATCTTCAGGATTATCCGGACATCGCGGTTGCGCCGACCGACGCGCCACACTGGTTGACCCCGTTCCGGCGCGGCGCCCCCGAACCGAATTGCCGCACATCGAGCATCGCGCAATAGCGGGCCGCTATCTCTCGATTGCTTCCGTCACCAGCAAACGAAGCTGCCGGTCGAATGTGTAGATGTCGACAATCGACTCGAACGGCGTATCCGGCGCAAACGTCTTGCTGCGCGTCTGCCCTACCGGCGGCGGCAGCTCATAGGGCAGCCAGTAGGCGCTCAGACGATAGTATCCAACCGTGACCAGCCATCGCCGGACAAGCGCCTCATCGGCGCAAACGAGCCCCCGCCCTTTCAGGAGGGAAATCTGCTCGTCTCCAGAGGTCGGTGGCTTGTCGTACAACATCAAAGAGGCCCTCCCGACGCATTCGAAAGGGCCTCAAAGAAGTAACCCCTCGGTATTGGGCAAGCTCGCGCTCTAGGCCTGAGGGGTGTTGTTGGCTTTGCCCTATGCACGCATTGCCCAACCGTCAACCAACCTTCAGCCTGAAACGGGCCTCGAGGCCGCCATTCCTTGCTGGGTACGAGGCCCACAGCTGTTGCATTCACTACACAAGTCGGAAAAACACGCCGAACCGGGCGCTCATTCCCGCCGCCCGCTACCCTATCTGCACGTCCATCCCCATCGCGCTGGCGACCATGCATGCCACTTCGTTGGCCGCCCGGCCGCGACAAAGCTGTGCCGCAGGTCATGGATGCGCACGTCCTCGATGCCCGCTTCCTGCCGGATCGCGCCAGTCTTTCTGGAACTCCTCCCAGCCAGGTTCCAGGATACCGGAAACTCTAAGTCGGAATGATCCGGTTTGTCGGGGGCAGAGCACCTTCAGAGCGAGCCCTTTTTTCCGGCTGGTTCTTCAGCGCCGCGCACGATACATAATCTCACACTACAAGAATTACAGTGTAAGGTTTTATATCATATGCCCGGCCTCAGATCCCAGCGCGAGAGAGCCCGCGACCTCCTCGCGGCAGGCGGGATCCTGCGCCTGTCAGAATTCCGGGAGGCGGGCATCACCGCCGCCACCCTGAGCCGCATGGAAAAGGACGGAGAGGTTGTCCGCCTCGCCCGCGGCCTCTACCAGCGCCCTGACGCAGACCTCGACGCGCATCACACGCTGGCAGAAGTAGCCAAGCGCTTCCCGAAAGCCGTGATCTGCCTTGTCTCTGCGCTCGCCTTTCACGGCCTGACCGATCAGCTTCCCGCAAAGGTCTGGATGGCCATCGGCCGGAAAGACTGGACGCCCAGGCCCGGAGATATCCCGGTCCGCACACTGCGTTTCGCCGACGACCTGCTTGCCGACAGTGTCGAGACTCATGTTATCGAAGGCGTGCCGGTGAAGGTCTTCGGCGTGGCAAAGACCATTGCGGACTGTTTCCGGCATCGTGGCCGGATCGGACTTCCTGTCGCGCTCGAAGGTCTGCAGGAGGCTCTGCGTCAGCGCAAAGCCACGCCGGCCGAAATTGCCAGGGCTGCGGAGGCAGGCGGGGTCGCCACGGTCATCCGCCCCTATCTGGAGGCGCTGACCGCCAATGGCTAAGGAGATCCGGAATACAGGCGCCTCGGTGCGCGCCCGCCTGCTGAACCTGTCCAAGGCCAGCGGGCAGAGCTTTGACCTCGTCCTCACGCGTTTTGCGCTCGAACGCCTGTCCTCCTGTCCCGGCAGCCCACCTGGAACACCTTCATGGAAAAGGCGTTGAAAGTATGCTATACTGCACCAAAAGTATGATTATTGACGGAAGGAGTATGGAATGACGACCGTTCGAAAAACCATCACGCTCACCGACAAGCAGGACGAGTGGATCAAGTCTCAGATCTCCAGGGGAGCCTACACGAATGACAGCGAGGTGATGCGCGATCTCATCCGGCGGGCCCAGGCCGAATCTGACAGGCTCGAAGCAATCCGCGCCGCGCTGATGGAGGGCGAGCGCAGCGGCCTCAGTGACATGACGCCGGAAGCCATCCGCGCGGCTGTCAGGAAACGCAAATCGCTGAAGTGAGCCCGCCCGCCTACAGGCTCACCAAAGCTGCCGAGGACGATCTTGCGCGGCTCTATGAATGGGGCATCGATCATTTCGGGGCGGAGGCGGCGGACATCTACTATGACAGGATGATCACCCGGCTTGAGTCCATCGCCGAGGAGCCGATGCTCTGGCAGAGTGTGGACCACATCCGTCCCGGCTATCGCCGGAGCGTACTGAAAGCACATTCAATCTACTATCAGATCGCAGCCGAACACGTTCTGATCGTGCGCATACTGAGCCGCGAGAACCCTGCCACCAGTCTTCCGGATGCTGATTAAGGTCAGACTCCGCCCGGTCACGCCGAGACCCTTGAAGACATAGCTGCGTTTCTGATGCCTCACGCGGAACTCGCAGCGAAGCGGCAGTGATAGGTTGGCTCCGCAGATTACTGCCGGGCGGGCCAGGCTGATGGACCCAATGTAACCGATCGTTCCCTTCGACAGATGCGCACGATCGTGCACTTTTCGGTGAGAGCCTACTGGCTTTAGCACCGACTGAATTTTTTCAGTGGCGTTTCGCTCATGGCGAGAATGCAGGCTGTCTTATACAGCACAAGGAACGACTCTGCGGAGTCGGCGAGCTTCGGAATCGATTCAATTCCCCGCTTGAAGCCTGCTCATATCGGCCGCGCGTCGATCGAGAGTGGCGCGCTGCGGAAAGCCCGGGAATCGGATACAAAGCTGGGGGACCAGCGCCGTGAAAATCAAACTCGGGAGGCAATCGTGCTTTTTATCCTGCAACTGACAATACTTCTCTCTGGCTTCACGGCAGCAGCGCTTTGGTGGTGGGCCTCAACACTGAAGAGCAGAACAGTTCCCAGCATGGATGGGGTCATTCTTCGAGACGGAGATCTCGCCTTGAGGTACGAGGCCGACAAGGTTCTGGTCTGGAGAGTGTCGCTTCAGAACAAGCTGAATGCCGGGGCAGCGGTGTCTGCCGCGGTGTCAGTGGCCCTTCAGGCCGCGGCCCCCTTCATCAGCGCAGCCTGATCAACCGATCAGGGAGATCTGATCCGATATTGTGTTATTATACAATACACTAACGTTTTTATTGAATGGTAACACTATCAATGTTAGTGTACGTTTGTGATGTTAGAGTTTGAGCGCAATCCTCCTGACCCTCAGCCGCTAGCGGGCAAGATCGCCCGCTATGCCAGCCAGGTCATGCACGCGCCGATGAGCGTGGTTCAGGAAGCTCCCCTGCCCGGCCTGCCCATCTTTCTGGCCCGCGCTTACAGCTTTTACGAAGTAGACATCGCAGGACGGACCTGCCTGCTGATGACGCCAACCGATGACAACGACAACACAGGCGATGTGATCAAACATGTCCGCCTGGTTGAAGGGCAGACACAGTTCACAGTCATTCTTGGACTGCCCGCTCTGAGCGCGCGGGATCGCGCCCGCCTGATCGGACATCGCATGTCATTCATCGTGCCAGGCAACCAGTTCTATGTGCCCGATCTGGGCGTGGATCTGCGCGAGTATTTCCGGACATACAAAGCAAGTTCGACCGATGCCTTGTCTCCCGCCGCGCAGGCGGTGCTGTTCCATCACCTGCTTCGCCGCAATGAACGGGCGACCACCCCCTCCGAGATTGCAGCAGACCTGCGCTATTCGCCAATGTCCGTTGGCCGCGCGTTTGACGATCTGGTCGCAGCCGAACTCGCTGTTTCGGAAAAGCACGGCAGAGAACGTCATCTGCAGTTCAGGGACGACCGTCGCGACTTACTTGACCGCGCCCTTCCCCTGCTCCGCAGCCCTGTGAGAAGCCGCAAGATGGTATGGGGAGGGCAGAGAAGGCCGCGCCTGCTACTTGGCGGTGAGACCGCTCTGGCAGAGATGACTGATCTCTCACCGCCCAGGCTCGTGACCTATGCCCTTGCTGCCACAGAGTGGCGGAGCTTTTCCGCGCGTCATAATTATCGCGAAGGGGATGCTCAGGAGCCCGAGTTCGCAGTGGAAACCTGGAGCTATGATCCGGCTGGTTTGTCCGACGAAGAGATCGTCGACCCTCTGTCCCTGTACGCGCAATTCCATGACCACGAAGATGCGCGGGTGCGAATGGCCGCAGAACAATTGAGGGAACGCGCAGTATGGTAGCGGGGATCGACAAGTTCAGAGAGTTCTTCAAGGACTATCCCGATCACTACGCGATCATCGGCGGCGCAGCCTGCGACATCCTTTTCGACGCGGCCGGCCTTCCCTTTCGCGCCACGAAAGATATCGACATGGTACTGTGTATCGAAGTGGTCGATAAGGCTTTCGGCGAAATGTTCCGCGACTTTCTCAATGCTGGCGGTTACGAAGCACGGGAGCAAAGCAGCGGGCATCGGGAGTTCTACCGCTTCCACAAACCGAAAGACAAAGGCTTCCCGTTTATGTTGGAGCTGTTTTCGAAAGAGCCTGATAAGATTTCGCTACCGGACGACACCGGAATCGTCCGGCTGGAAGTGGAAGCCGATATCGTCAGCCTGTCGGCAATCCTGCTCGACCCGCAATATTTTGAAGCGCTCCAGAACGGCAAGCGTGTCGAGAACGGTGTGACCATCCTCGATCAATCTATCCTTATACCGTTCAAGGCGCGGGCGTTCCTTGATCTGACAGGCAGACGCGACAAAGGCGACAAGATAGTCAAAGGTGATGACATCAAAAAGCATCGCGCCGATGTCTTCCGCCTTTCGCAATTGCTGCCCGGAAATGCCGTAGTGCAGGTCAGCGATCCGCTGCGTGAAGATGTGCGCTCATTTCTTGCGGCCATCGAAGCGGAAGGCACGCTTGATCCCAAGGCTCTCAACATCCCCATGACACGCGAAGAAGCGATCAGCTTTCTTCGCAAAGCCTATGGGATCGCAGAAGATCAGACGGACGACGCTCTATAAGCTTGCTGCGCTGTGACCCAGCCCCCTGAATTCCGGCCATGAGTTTGCAGACTCTCTCGATGAGTGACCGTCTTCTGAAACGCAGCCGTTCGAAGCTTCGCGGACCGACGGAGAACCGCTGATCCAGCTCGCGCAGTAGAACCACGCCCAACTATCCCCTCGATACCGGGCGATCATTGGCTGAAGCAGATCTGCATCGCTGACCTGCCAGGCGTTTAAGTATCAGAAGCAGGTAATCTGTTTGCGGGAGGACAGACGCTGTCCTGTGAGCGCGCGGGAGAGGTCTGAAACAAGCGCACGCGTCGAAAAGCACGCCGAACAGGGCGCTCACTCGCGCGCCACCTGCTTCCCCATCTACACATCCATCCCCATCGCGCTGGCGACCATACCCGCCACATCATTTGCCGCCCGGCGCGCGCTGTCATTGGCAAGGTGCGCGTAACGCTGGGTCGTCGAGACATCTTTGTGGCCGAGCAGCGCGCCGATCACCGGCAGTGACAGTCCGGCGGCCACGCCGAAACTCGCAAAGCTGTGGCGCAGGTCATGGATGCGCACGTCCTCGATGCCCGCTTCCTGCCGGATCGCGCGCCAGTCTTTCTGGATCCCCTGAAACGCGGACACGCCGGTCGCGGAGGGAAAGACCCAGGTCCTGTGCTCTCTTGGCCAGTCCCGGAGAAACTGGAGCGCGACGCCGGACAGGGGCCGGATGGACTTTCCGGTCTTGCTCTTGTCGAGCCGCAGGAAGCCCTGGTCAAAATCAACCTGTGACCATTTCAGGCCGGTGATCTCGCTGCTCCGGG
>OBJA01001002.1_pt1 | contig 21351 bp, 17 predicted proteins | sample 1519751 | NCBI WGS metagenome assembly OBJA01 (sample SAMEA3881238, study PRJEB22517) | soil metagenome | biome: lake sediment; feature: soda lake sediment; material: sediment, water from around vicinity | place: India | collected 2013-12-23 | depth 3 m
CTGTTTTCTTTTTTCAGGAAATCAGATTCTGAATGGATTAATTTGGCCAGATAAAGCAGAGCCTTATTGATTCGTGCTTCAGGCACGTCCTGCAGATCTAATGCCGCTTTTCGTGCTTTTTGTGCGATAGAATCGATTGTTTTCTGAAGCTTCGTCTGCATTGTAAACCTCTGTTGGTTTTTACTGAATTGTTCGTGACTGCCCCTCCTTCAGTGATATTTTGAAAAAATGGTGTGGTCAGATCACCAGGAAGGAGATGAGAATAAAGTATAACAATCTACAATCTGGAAGTGGTATCGCTCAAGCCCGGAAACAGGGGAAGAGTGGAATGAGGTGTTTCTCTGTATATTTATGAGTACTAAACGATAGAATTTAAAGCACAACCAGATTATCGCGGTGAACGATTTCATCAAAACTTTTCTGACCAAGCCGGAACGCGATCTCACTGCTTTTGCATCCTTTGATTGTTCTAACCTCATCAGCTGAATAGTTTACCAGACCACTTGCGATAATGGCATTTCCAACAGAACTGATTTCTACTTTATCACCTGCTTTAAAGGTCCCCTGCACATCCCTGACACCAGCAGGGAGGAGGCTTTTACCTTTTTCCAGAACTGCCCTCAATGCTCCATCATCTATAATAAGGCGACCACGAGTCTGTCCGGTAAATGCAATCCAGCGGTGTCGTGAAGACATTCTGTTATTTGAGGGGAGAAACAGTGTGGCGCAATCTTCTCTGGTCAGTACATCTGCAAGCCGTTGCTCAAAGCCATCTCCAACGAAAGCAAAAATACCTGCTTTGGTGACCATTTCAGCTGCCTTCAGTTTGGTAGCCATCCCTCCGACACTTATTTCACTTCTTTTCTCATTTGCCAGTTTGTGGATCGATGTCGATACCTGTGTAATAACCGGTATATGTTTGGCTGATTTATCTGTATGTGGATTCTTATCATACAAACCACCGACATCGGTCAGGTTAACATAAACATCGGCCTGGGCAAGGAGTGCCACCTGAGCACCAAGAGTATCATTATTTCCGAACTGAATTTCTTCAACACCGACAGAATCGTTTTCGTTTATAACAGGAATAACCCCATAATCGAGTAGCTGGAATATAGTGTTGCGGAGATTTAAATAGCGTTTTTTACTTCTTAGGTCGTCCCAGGTAAGCAGAACCTGGCCTATGAGAATGCTGTGACGGGAAAAAAAACTCTCATACATGTGCATCAATCTGTTTTGGCCGATGCTGGCACACGCCTGCTGGAGAGGTATGACAGAGGGGCGCTTAGTCAGTCCCAGAGCTTTCATGCCGTGGGCAATTGCTCCGGATGATACCAGAATGACACGAATCCCATCTTTTTGTAAAAGAGCAAGATCATCAACCAATCGTTGCACCCGCAATTCGTGCCCAGGTGCAGTTAAAATGCGGCTGCCAGTTTTAACGACAACAGTTGATATAGAAGAGATCTCTTTTCGGAACAGATTTTTTTTCATAGTAGGAGAGTTTAGCGTTGTCCTGCCTGTTGACATTTTCTTTCCAGATCAAGGATGACATTTTCCAGTTCCTTTGATTTTCTGGTCAGAGAATCACGGCTTTCATAGCAGTTTCGAAGTGATTCGGTAATAGTTTCGATATTGAATTTTCGAGCAGGGGGTGGTGGGGGAGGAGGTTCCTTCACCTTCTCTTTGCTGAGTTTCTCGAGTTTGTTTGCGGTTCCCTGATACTCTTTTTTAAAGGACTGCATAACTACTAGTAAGCGAATCCATGAGTTCACTTCTCCTATACGGATATCATTGGGATAGAGAGTTACATATGCCTTGAATTCTCTGAGAGCAGCTTCCCAATTTGCAAATGGGTTATCGTAGTAAATATTTATATAACCCAGGTAGTACTGGGCAACCCGTCCTGCATCAGATTCAGGTTTGCTGTCGCGAATCTTTGCGTATTTAATTTTTGCATACTCGTAATTTCCAACCCGGAAAAGCGAATCTGCTTCAGCGAGGAGTTGCTGCTCAAAGCTGAATCGTTTTGCAGCACATCCCCACAGAAAACATGTGCTTGCTACAAGGCAGCTGCTTATGAAATTCCTCCATATCATTGCAGAAATGATACTCCCTTTTCTTCAACTGACAGATTTATCCAGATTGATCATCTGCTCACCACTTGAGGTATAATCCTCTACTACCGGGTTTTTGATCTCTCGCAATTTGCGGGTAACCTGTGAAATACGCTCTGTTTCTTCCAGAATCGTTCGTACACGCTCCTTCATCTCTTCTGGATACTTCTCCATAATTATCTCCAGAAATTGCGCATTACCCGATATGATCATGAGTGGATTATTAATCTCATGATTAACAGAAGCTACAACCTCACCTATTGCGGCAAGCCGTTTTGATCGTATTAACTCTTCCTGGGTGTTTTTCAGGTCAACAGACATCTCAAAAAATGCAGTTGCAAGGTCTCCGATCTCATCATTTGGATATCCCGATGGATCAAAATTAAAATTACCCTTTCCGATGGTCCCTGCGGATTCCTTCAAGCGACGCATCGAGTTTGAGATTGCCCTCGAGAACAAGAAGCCAAAAACGATTGCAAAAAGTGTAACTCCTGCAATGATAAAGATTGTAACCTGTTTTACATTGCTGACTCTGATTTCGACATCCTTGATTCGAAGGTTGGTCTGCTCATCGAGGATGGTTTCTGCAGAATCGAGTGCAGTAGTAAGCTTAATATCGGCTTCATTGAGAACGTCTTTCCAGACTTTTACTTTCTTTTCATCAAAGGGAGCTTTTCTGGCCGATACGATGCTATCAAACATGTTCGCATAGAGATTGTTGTACAAGTAAATGGTTTCGACAAGCATCTTAAGAGAGTAAATGGCGCTGTTGGACTGGTTATACCTGATTTCCTGTAATAAGGTTGAGTCAATAGCCAGAATCGAGTCGATTTTAAAATTAATTGAATCAAAAAGACCGGTGATTTTGTTGTTTATTTCTCTGAAATTCTGAACCGATTCAGATCTCCCAAGCCGATCAAAACTGATAACACTAGGCCCTTGTACGCGATGAAGGGTTTTGAGTCGGAGCATATCGTTTTTTATCTCATTTTGGCGTTTCAAAATTCGGGTAATACTATTGACGTTCTCTGTTTTAGATACGATCACAAAGAAAAACACATTAAGGAAAATGACTACCAGAAATCCGATAAATAACTTTAATGTAATACTTATGCGCATAACTTTGCTCAGTTATCTCTAAAAAGGTACAGCGTTATACTAAAAGGATGAGCAACTCAAAATCCAGACTATATGCTACAAGAATCAGTTTTTCCTGCATGGTAGGGGGCCCAACAGGAAGCACTGATCTTATTCAGACATAGTCATTCTCATTCTTTTAACACTGAATTTCACTGATATTCTATCTCTGTTCCTCAGGTACAGCAATATAAATTTAGAAATCATGTCCTGCAGAAAAATAAAACTGTCCTTCGGATTTAATCCCTAACCGATTAAGATCATTGATGAGTTGGCCATATGAAATTTTGAGTGGACCAACAATGGTTTCGTAGATAAGACCAACCCCAATTCCCAGAGGAGCTTTTTGGGAAATCGTTTTCCAGACATTACTAGTCGTGAATTCGCCATGAACCCAGGAAAGACCCCAATCGGCAAAAATTTGAGCATGGAAATTTTTCTGAATCAGGAGCCGGTAGTCTAAATGAAGTAATCCCAGAAAATCTCCGGGTAATGAACGAGGGGGCAGTCCGATAAATGGGATGTAATTGTAGACATTCATATCCCTGTAGCGTTCATCAGGAATCGCTCCGCCTAAGTATACCTGTTCAACTTCTGGCAGATGCCCGCTTGACCAGCAGAAACGAATCTGGGGAAAAAACGTATGGTAATCTTTGATCGTATAATAACGGCCGAAGCTTCCATCGAGTTTAAAAAGGTTATTATCGCCTCCCAGTGCCTTTGTCGTCCCACCCATTGAGAGATAATGTCGTGCACCGGTTTTTGGAAACGGAAATTTGTCCATCGTATCTATTGTTAATCTAAGGATCAGGTACGGAAGTCCCTCATAGTTCAAACCTAATACATCATCAAAGGTGTTATTGTCCGATTGTTGCACTTTGAACCTCTCGAACCGGAGCCCACCGCAGAGCAGCCCCCATTTTCCAATCTGTGTTCCAGCTAAACCGATTGTGCCGGTTTTTCGAAGCGTTCTCTCACTGAGGAAAATGGAATCCGGTCCGGTCTCCTCTTTAATTACACTGCGTTGAAATATCTTCTCCTTTGAGATGAAAAACTGGAGTTGAATAAGGTTTGAAAAATTAGAGGTGAAAAGGTGATTTCCATGAAATTCAAGAGCGTACTTCTCGCGACGGAGGCCATATTGAATATGCATTGTAGTATTAATTCCGAGGCCAAAGAGGTTTTCATAGCCTGGCTGCAAAAAAGCTTCTCCTAGATGGAACTCATCAAAGCGAAGCCCCATTCTTAATCGCCAGTATTTTTTTTCCTCAACCATAATTCGTGCTGATTGTGAAGTGTCAATATCGATATTAACATTTTCGAACAGATTGGTAGCATAGAGTGAGGTTATGCTTTTTTGAAGAAGTTGATCAGAAAGTGTGTCGTTCACAGAGAGGCCGGATGCAGTTTTTATTATGTATGGAGAGGTTCGTTCGTTGCCTAGTATAAAAATATTTTTTACGATTCCAGGATCATTGCTACGGGTTTCATTGGGTAAAAAGGGTAGTTCTGAGCTCTCGGAAGAACTGTGGTCATTTCGTATAGCATCTTTTATCATCTCAATTTTCTCAAGGGCAGCATAATATCCCAGTTTTATTAAAGTGTCAATATTGCTGAAATCGGTATTCGTTCTTCCATCCAGTTCTGGTGTAATCTGTATATCAGCTTTCTCTTTTTCGTGGTTTTTCTGGCGTGTCATTCCAATAGAGATTATCTGATCGACTAGTTTTACCGGATTTTCCAGATCCTGTCTTTTCCACATAGGTGAGGTTACATCCACTGCTACTACTGTTTTTGCATACTCTTTCCGTGCACTTTCCACAGGAATATTTGCACTCAGTCCACCGTCAACAAGAAGAGCTCCATCGACTTCTACCGGAGAGAATGCCAGGGGCACCGAACAGGATGCACGGATGGCCGTGACCAGGTTGCCTTTGGAAAAGACAACTTTATCACCTGAGAGGATGTTGGTCGCAATAATTCGGAGAGGGATATCAAGGCTGTCGAAATCCGATTTTGCATGGTATTGCGCTGTTGCCAGCTTTGGAACAAGGAAATCGAAAAAAAGTTGACCGTACGAAATTGAGCTCGGTAGAATGGGCTTGAAATTGTAATTAAACCGTAATTCGAACAGAAAGTTTCCCGGTTCTGTTTTCTGGCTGACGAACATTTTTTTCCGGTTTACTGAATTACTGAACATGTTCTCCCAATCAACTGCTTTCGCCATTGCAGTGATACTGTCGGGTGAGAATCCTGCTGCATATAATCCACCAACAATTGCTCCCATGCTGGTTGCGACGATCAGGTCTGGTTTGAGGTGTGCTTCTTCCAGGGCCTGCAGAACACCGATTTGTGCAAGTCCTCGAGCTCCGCCACCACTCAATACGAGTGCAAAGCCTTCTGGTGTACCTCCGTTGGTGGTAGTTGCCAGAATTATGAGACTGAGCATGCTAAAAAAAACAGTATTCTTCATTCCAGAAGATCGTTTCAATGTATACCTTTTCACGACATGCTATCCTGGAGATTAAAAAAAAATAGAAGCTCCAGGTGTGGGCGTTTTTCTATATTGTTGTACAAACCGGCAGACAACTCAGAAATATACTACTCGTTACCGCATTTCTGGCGAAAAAGAAACAGTGGTAACCGGCAGATCCCAGTTAAATTCCCTATTTTGGTTGATTGTAAAAGGAGTGGCAGACGTATCTCTGATATCTGAAATGCTTCTTATAGAATTGTATTCGCGAAAATGACCGTTTAAGCAGAACTTTCCTTAAAACCCGGATAGATTGGCAGAAAAGGAATGTATCGAGTGGTTTTGAAGAGCGCATTTCACAAACTTTTATTTGCATGCTCACCTGAAATATATACAAAACTGGTTATTATTTTTGCATTCTCGCTTATCGTTGACCTGGCCGGAAGAGTTCGGGATTTGCCATCGGAGCTACCATCTGGAGAGTTTGAGGCAGAGCAGATGCTCGCTGAGGGCTCGCTGGATTCATTACTTTGGGAAATGATACGTCCTTTCTACATTCACCCTCTCAGCGTGTCTCAGGGTGAATTACGTGTGCTGATGGAGCTTTTTCCGGATTTACCGGGGAATTTACCAGTAAAAGCAGATGCACTCAAAACATATGAGCCCTGGAATGAAGAGAAGATCGCTTTGTTTTTTAAAAAATATCCCTCGCTTCTTCCGTTCTCGCCTCTGCTGAGTTTCAATCTGGCTCATGCCACATCAATCGGAACTACCGGATTTGTTTTACATAAATCGGGTAATTCCGGTGCGTCTTCTCAGTATATGCATTTTTCTTTAAACCCGTGGGAAAAGATCTCTTTTCAAGCCAGAGCAGACTTGAGCGACGCTGTTGCACGGTGGCAACGCAGGTGTCTTTCAGCAAATCCAACACAATGGTGTGAAATAAAGGTAGGTAACTTTGATGGTTATTCTGATCAGGGAATTCTGTTTGGATATTTTCTATCTGGTATGTCAAACAGTACGCAGCTGCAGGAAAATTGGTTATATGGTAATGCTGCGGCATGGAACGGGATTGCAATCAGCCTGCACCCTAAAAAAATCAGCAGTTCATCCCGAGTGATCTTTCATTATGGTAAAAATGAAACAATATATGGCGTTGATGCTGCTTTCAACATTGCAAAAGCAATCCGCTACCAACTCGGGATAAGTCATCTTTATATTCCTTCAACTGCAGACCATTATTACTATTGCCATAATGGATTGCAGTTAAAATGGAAGCATTTTAGTACTGAAATGCATACTGCACTTGATTTTGAAAACCCTGACAGGATTCCTGTCGTTTTAAAAAGCAGCATAACATATGATGTTAACCGATTCCAGATAAAATGTATTTCTTTGCCATCAGGTTACGATGCTCCGCGAAGTAAATTGTTACATCATGTTATTGCTGATCAAGGTGATACTCTTCTGAATCATAATCTGGTGGTATCGCTCCAAACGGCTCACCGATTTCACGATTTTATTACCTTTGCACAGGAGTTTACAATGCAATTCGTTGCCCTGCGAGCTGCCTATCTGAGGACCTCTTTGACTGCTAAAGGAGCGCTTGCCGGTACCGATTATAGGTGCACCTATACCTGGACTGCTCCATCACTACCTGAAGAGTTGACAAAAGAAACAATTGATCTAGCCATTGCTTCAAGACTGAATTCACATTTTCATGTAAAAGAAGCATTTCATCTGTCATATCATAACCAGAACAGGTATTCCTATCGGTTTTCACTGAATCCGGAATTTACTTTGCGTCAATCTGCCGCAGGGCCGGTGATAAAGTTACACAAGCGTAAAGAATACCATATGTATGGTGGAATTGTTCACCATGTAGAGCTTTTTGAGAAAACCAGGACAGAAATGTCATTTGAGTATCCCTTCATGCGCAAAACAACAGGAGAAAAGGCGAGTGTGCGGGTTAAGATGTGGTTTTTATTGTAGCCTGATAATTGCAGTATGCAGTACCTCATGCAATCATCCGCTTACCAGTGAGGGATGTTATTTTACATTTGGTGTAGTAGATGTCGGGCAGGGGCTCTCTCAGATAGGCATATCCGGATCACAGGCACTTGTGTGGGATATGGGTCCACCGGAGGGGTATGCGATGTGGAAGGACTGCTATGTTAAAGAGAACAAACCTGAGCTGATTTCAGTTATCATTTCTCACAGAGATCTCGATCACAGTGGCGGTTTGTATTTCCTTGATTCATCCATAAATTGGAATGGCGTATTAATTACAAGTAAATATGAAGATACAGCAGCAATCAAAGGTATGTGCCGAAGCTGGAGAAAGCCAATTCGACTTCGTCTGTTTGGTAGAGGTGATACGCTTCTTTTGAACAATACCAGAATTGAGTGTGTATGGCCTCCGCATGAAATCGACATGTCTGAGCCGGTGCAGGGTGCACAAATAAACAAATATAGTTTGGTATTTCTGGTTCGTTTCAATGAAACACAGGTTTTAATAACATCCGATATAGATTCGGCAAGCATGCAGACGATCGCGGAGAACTGTGGTATTCTGTTACGCTCACAACTTGTGGTTGTTCCCCACCACGGGAGCAGGTTCTCCTCTAACAGGCTTTTTTATGGATTGGCTCAACCGGAAATTGCTATTATCTCATGTGGTAAACAAAATGCCTATGGACATCCATCTCCGGAGATCATAAGTTTATTGATGACCATGTGTGCTGATGTTCGGGTAACGTTTTTAGAACGTTCCTGTTTTTTTCGCAGCAATGGCTTCTACTGGTCAGAAGAAAAATGAGGTATTGGTTGGAAATAGAGTAGTCGAAAGTTATTTTAAATCTATTTCAAGGACCCAATTATGCGTACTTTTTGCCTCTTCATCCTTATAATTACAGCTGTTGTCAGTGCAGATATTGCGGTTACAGGTGAAGCGCGTAAGGCCCTTCATCTCACCGTATATCGTGATTTTGGTGTTATCCGGGACTGCAGAGCAGTAAACCTCCCCAAAGGAACCAACCGGATTCGTTTTGAGGGTGTTGCAACCGGTATCGATGCATCATCTGTTTTTGTGGAATGGCCCAAAGGAAAAGATCTTGATCTGCTTAGTCAAAGCTATGAATTTGATCTGATCAGCCCTACGAAGCTGATGGAGAAATACATTGGAAAAGAGCTTGAAATAATCCCCAGACGAGAGAGCCTGATAGACAGCACCCAGCGATCAGCCGAACTGCTCAGTGTTCATGGTGAAGAGCCGGTTTTCAGGGTGGGAACAAAAATTACCTATGGCCATATTGGTCAGATTCTTTTTCCGTATGTACCTGATAATCTTTATACAAAACCGACTCTGATTTGGGAATTCTACTCACCAGATCGTCAGCCAGTCGAACTCTCTGCTACATACCTGACAGAAGGGGTTTCCTGGCGAGCGGGGTATGTCCTTCACATAGATAAAACAGAAAACACCGGTTTGTTCAGCGCTCTTATCACACTTGATAATCAGTCAGGCCTTGATTGCAAAGATGCCACCATTACCTTCGTTGCAGGGAATATAAAACGGGTAGAAAGCGTAGAGCCTCAGGTCGTTAAATCATCTGCCTCAGACGGCGATTTCTATTTCTACTCTATCAACAGGCCGATAACATTGTTAACAAATCAAACAAAACAGATTGAATGGATACCACAGGTCAATATCAGATTCAAACAGTCATATATTGTGGATTTCAGGTCAGTTTCCCAATCAAATTCCTGGGAAAAGCATGCAACACTGGTTTTGGAGGCAGAAAATTCTGAACAAAATAATCTTGGGATTCCGCTTCCGGAAGGGCTTGTCAGAATATTCAAAAAAGATGTACAATCAAATAGTAGATTTGTTGGTGAGGATATTATTGAGGATACTAAATCAAAGAGCTCATTTTCCATTAACGTTGGAGGGGTTTCTGAGATTATCGCCAAAAAAATATTTCAACGAAGCGAACCAAACAAAGGGGACTCCTTTATTATCGACATACGGAACAACACTGAAAAAGAGATCGAGTTGAAAGTCATCGATTCTATCGGAACATCTCGTCTATCCAGTTCTTCTGCGAATTATCGCTATATAAATGATTCGATGGTTGAGTGGACCCTTAAATCTGGTCCCAGGGAAAATCGCAAAATCAGTTATGTTCTCCAAAAAAATTGAGTGTAAAGAGCCTGTCGTAAGAGCACACTATGAGTTTTGAAACCCAGAAGAACTTTTTAGGAAGAACTCAGACCATTATCATGGCTGAAATTCAGTCAGAAAGATGGCTTTCATGGGTTAGGCTAGGAATTGCAGGACTCTACTCTGTTTTAGCGATTTTTGAAGTCCTCCTAGGTAAAACATCTCTCAAAGCCTTTTCTGTCCAGGCTCTGTCGATTGCCGCATTGGTTGCTTACAGCAGTTATTATCTGTTTCACCATAGTCGCAAACTGTTACAGGGATATTTCGTCTATGTTTTGATATTTTTGGATGTGGCAGTAATTACGACTATTCTCTGGTCCTATCATGTGAACGGGGCGGGATTTCAATTTATTACCAGTGCGGTGTTTGGGGCTTATTTTATAGCAATTATGTTTACATCGCTACACCACAGAACAAGTTTATCCCTTTTCTGTGGAATCGTATCGGCTTTTGGATATTCTGTTTTGTACTATCTGTATTCAGCAAACCATGCAGTGCCAAGTGAACTGTTCAATGACTACACACTCAGAATCGCACTACTTATGACTGTTGCCGGATTGGGTGGTGTTGTTTCCAGAAATAATTCACGGACAATTCAGCAGGTCGTTTCATCTGAAATCCGCTATCACAATCTGGTTCACAGGCTTCCTGAAATGTTATTTACTCTTGATATGCACGGGAATTTTCTGTGGTCTAATATGGCAAGTCATGCGATTCTGGGCATACCTTCGAAGGTAATCGTAGGACGCAGTATCCGCAGTTTCCTGATAAACCCTGATCTGCTTAAACTAGATAAAAATGGAATAAAAGGCACCTTTGAAATCCATGACTTCAGCGGTAATCGTAAATTTGTCGATTGTGTTATCCAAGCTGTCCATGAGGACTCGAATTCTACAGCCTATGATGGGATAATTTCTGATGTAACGGACAGGGAACTTGCAATCTCTCAACGTGAAGAGATGGTGAACCGATTGTTTCAATATCAGAAAATGGAGTCTCTTGGAACTCTGGCGAGTGGTATGGCTCATGATTTTAACAACATCTTGCAGACTGTAAATGATATTACTGCACTGGTGGAAAAAGAGAGTCAGGAGGAGCAGACAAAAAAGCGCATGGAGATCATAAAGGAAACTATGGCAGATGCCCGATTTCTGATCTCAGAGCTTTTCGCTCTTGGTCGAAAAAAACCACTAGACTACAGATCGGTGAATCTGAACAATTTTCTTGATTCTATTATTCCTCATTTCAGTAACCAACTTGGTCCAAACTTCTCAGTTACTCTTGAGACACCTGAAATTCCCCTCTGGATTCAGGGTGATCCTGATTATTTAAAGAGAATCTTCCAGAACCTCCTTGGAAATGCGCGAGATGCTATGCCTGAAGGTGGCAGTATCACTGTTTTATGCTCTGGAATCAAGGGAGAAGGCAACAATGGAACTGTTTTTGTAAGAATCTGTGATACTGGGACGGGTATCCCACCAGAACTAACAGAAAAAATCTTCGATCCTTTCTTCACCACAAAAAAGCCAGGTAAAGGAACAGGTCTAGGACTTGCTTTGGTAAGAAGAATTATCATGCTGCATAACGGGAATATCGTCGTAGAGAAAACAGGGTACGAGGGAACGACGTTCCGAATTGAACTACCTATGAGTGATGAAATGGATCTGGAAAGTGATACCAAGGCTTTCATGATGAACAGATTGTATACATCTGTGCTTCTCCTTGATGATGATCCTAAGATCCGTGAAGTTTTAAAGATATTTCTCAAAGAATTCAAGTATTCAGTCATTGAGGCTTCAAACAGTGATGAAGCAATTTATAAATTAAAGCGCAATCTTGAAAATTGTGATATTTTGATCATGGATTGGAAACTGGGTAACGAAAACCCACATAAGGTAATTAAAAATCTGAGGGCAATAAAAAACGATATTATCGTGATAGTTGTCTCAGGGTATGCTCCGCAGCAAAAGAGTATTGAATCAATGAATATTCACAAATGGTTTACCAAACCATACGATAAAAATCAGCTCGACATCGAAATTCAACGCGCATTATATAAAGCCCAAATGCAATCAGAAGGGTGTTCTGAGGTGTAGCATACACCTAAGCCATAAAACCTGTGGCGTATAGGTACATTTTACCTCCAGCAACTGCAGTAAGCTCTTGTCAAACATAAATCAGAATTCATCTTCGGGAAAAGACAATAGATAAGTCATTCCGGCGGAATGCACTGCACAGAAAATTGTGCCTCAGGTGTTATGTTCATGTAATAGATTAGGATGAAAATCAAACCATTGTATCAAACAGAGGAGTTGTGTCAATGCAATGCTGAACTCGTGTTTGAGAACTACGTGCCAGTTAATTCAGGCAACTTGCTGTTCAGAACGGAATTTGTAGGGTGTCGTTTTGCAGAACTTGATGAAATATTTTTCCATCTCATTGGCATCTTCAAATCCACAAGCTTCAGCTATCGATGCCTCACTGCAGTGCGATGAACGCAGGCGTTCTTTCGCGATTTCGATTCTGGAGAACATTATGTAGTTTTGAAAAGACATTCCGGTAAACTTTTTTATGAGTAGATTAAGTTTTTTGGGGGCGATTTTTATATCTCGTGCTACCTGCTCGACAGGGACCTCTTTTTGAGTGATTCTCCGTTCGAATCCCTCTTTTAACCTATCAAACTGCTGTTGTTCAGCTTCAGATTTTTCAAATTTGTTGAGATGATGTGGTTTGTTACGAATGATCGATACGATTTTGAAAAAAAGAAATGTAAGTAGGAGGCCGGTGATAAAAGCTGCACTCCACACTAATATGCGGTTTTTATAAAGAGGTTTGGGTTGAAACCGAATCGTTCCCCATAGAAAGGGACTGTACGATTCTTCAAACTGATTGCCCTTAATCCAGGGGATTCGAGCGATGGTGTTTCCCTCTTTCAGTGTTTTAACAATCAGATTGCAACCCAGTTCTTTGGGCAGTTGCCCTGAGAATTCGTGGAGTGGAATGGAAAAGTAAATTTTAAATCCTTTAAAATCCTCTTTTGTCACAGAAAAATCAAAACCACATGCCACCGAGCTAGAGCTTAGTTTAAAGCTGCCTGTTTCGTCAAAAACTGGTTTATAGGTTATTTTATACGGCTTTCCATGGAGCGGAACCGAAAAAACAAGAATATCTTTATGTGGGAAAGGTTTTCTGCTCATTGCCGGGTCAATCAGAATTTCCAGACCCAGGGATGCAAGAATATCGCGGGACATATTTGCATAAAAGAGGGGATCTTTCACTTCCAATACAAAAGAGAGGTCCTTTTCATTCCAGTATATCGAGGAAGCTATGGTGATAGGACTACGGGGAGATTCGAATGCAATGGTATCTTCGAGAATCGTTTTTGTTCCGGCGTATTCGTAAGGAACCGCTCTCTGTTGACGTGTGATAGGCTGATGCACAAAGAAAACGCCTTCCCGTTTCGTTGCTTCAATCTGGTTATTACTCAATGTCGCCTCTGCTAAAAATGCAACACCAGATAAAAGTTGATTAGGAATCTGAGATATATCCCACATAAATTTGTAAGGGGGGCGAGTGATGATACCCAGACTTGTAATAGTGGGCGTGTCGGCATCAACGGAAAAGTAACGAGCCTGCAATTCAACGCTTCTGACATTTTTACAAGATGCTTCGACCAGAAGGGTACAATTGGAAGATGTGACTATCTTTCCCTGCTTTGGAGAGACAAACGTGAGGCAGCTCTCTGAAAAGAGATACTCAGGAAGCAGCATGGAAAGAAGAATACCTAAATAGAAAAGCTTTTTGGCATTGCCAGAGTTCATGTCGAAAAATCCTCTGTACACAATTTTCAGTATAACCAAAAATAATAACTGGATTAGAGAAGAGAAACATTTGAGGCAAATCACACAGCCTTGGAGGCTGAAGATGCAATGGGCGCAGCTGGACTCGAACCAGCGATCTCCGCGATGTGAACGCGGCGCTCTAACCAACTGAGCCATGCGCCCGGACCGATTTAAAATAGAACTGTTATCGAATTCAGTCAATCTTTTTTAATAAAATTATAAATCATAGAAACAGAAAACAGCTTCAAAAAAGATGATCTTATGGAAATATATGTGTAACGGAGTTATTTTAAATGCTGAGGACATGAAGAAAGTATGAAAAAAAGTTCCATTCCTGGCATTTTTACCTTTATTCTGGTAGCGGTATCTTTTATTGGGGCAGAGCTGAAAACCAGTTACTATGCTGATGTTCACGAAGAGCTTCTCAACATCCCGCGCTCATCTGCTATGGCGGGGGCTGATCTCAGCATCGGTTCTGGAGTTTCTCTTTCAAGCAATGCAGCTAACCTCCCTGGTGATTCTCTTCATACTATTTCTTTATCATATGCAAGTTTCTTCCAGAATAGTTTCAGCACATCACTGCTTTCGTTTTCCAGCAGCATTAATCCAACTCTTGCCTATAGTATCTCAGCAGGTTATATCTACATTCCTGATGTAGAAATAACTGAGTCAGCGGAAACAAATGAAGCCGGTGACCCCGTTTATGATCCTGAAATAGTTAACCTTTCGAGTATTCTTTTCAGGGCGGGACTGGGGAAACGATTTAGTTTACTACGATCTTTGGACCTTTCTGCAGGGCTGGCTTTAAAGGCAAAGCGTGTACGACTTCCAGAGTACAGAGGCTACGGTGTAGCTATTGATGCCGGAACACGAATGCAGGTGTTGGGAACAGGAGTATCGATTGCACTGGTGCTGGAAAACCTGGCGAGTCTTACCCAATGGAGTGATTCATACAACGAAATGGCTGCTCGACATCTCAGGCTTGGTTTTGGTTGGGAAAGAGAGTTTCCCTACATATATGGAACCCTGAGAATCGGATACACTACACCAGACCTCTTATCGAATGAAGGTGTTAACATCTATAAAACGGAAGAAATGACGAGTGATATTGATATTCAAGTTCCATCGTACGAAAAGGTTTATCGCAATCCGTTGTTGCTCATTACCAATTGCAGATTTGGTTTAGAGTATACAATTATGAAGCGTCTCTCGCTGAGAGGTGGTTTAAAGCAAGGAAGTGTGCACTTTGGTGCAGGGCTGAACCTGTTTAAGGAACGGGCTGGTTTGGATTTTTCCTATGCAGCTCATTCTCTGGCAGGATCATATCAACTAAGCCTGGCGTATCGCTGGTAGTAGATTTAAACAACTCTCAATGCTATTCTGATTTTCGAGAATCCGGATGAGTCCTCAGGAAGAAAGCCTCATATTAATTGCCGAACCCGATCGGCAACTCTGCTCTGCAGTCTCAGTTTTTCTCACAGGGAAGGGTTTCAAGACTGCGCTTGCCTATGATAGTTTTCAGGCGATCGAAATGCTTGAACTACTTAATCCGCACGTAATCATTGCTAATCTGAAGACATTTGGAGAGAATGGTACTGCATTGATCAGGACTGCTGAACATACATTAAAATCAATCCCAGTCATTGTGACAATCGAAGAGCATGACACAGATGCGGCTGAACGGGCAATTCAACAGGGCGCCTACGATTACCTTATCAAACCCTATCAATATGAGATGCTCTACCAGAAAATCGATGAGGCACTCTCGACTACAAAACTTCGACGCGAAAACTTCATGCTCAATGATCTGGTTTCGTTACATGATGTTACCAGCAGGTTGACTGCTACACACAATCTTGAAGAACTGCTTGATATCACCTTCCAGTTTTGTCTCCAGGCCTCCGGAGCTACAGGTGGAGCATTACAGTTGATTGATAAGGAGAATGAAGAGCTGGTGACAGTGCGGCAAACAGAAAACAGCACTGTTTTGGTCCGTTCACCACTGAATAACAAGTATGAGCTGGAATTATCAAAATGGGTCGTATCAAGAGGGCGATCTCTGCTGATTGTCGGACAGGAGACAATCCCTTCCACACGTCTGCAATTGAAAAGTAATGATTCTTCGACCCTTTGTGTACCGATTAAAATATCTGGAGATACCATCGGTGTCATCAGTCTAAGCCGGACCTCTTTGCAACCTCCCTTTTCACTGCTTGAGCGGCATATAATAGAAGTCCTTGCATCGCAAGCCGGTATAGCTATCAATAATGCCAACCTTTATGCCTCCATTAACCAGAAGCTCGATGAATTGATGCTTATTTCTAATTTCTCCGAGCAACTCACAGGGTTGGTGGATAGGACAGATGTTATTCGATGTCTGTTTGAGACTGCAATCAAACATGTCCCGGTTGACTTTATGGGCTTTCTGGTGGTGCAACGCAGAACGCACGAATTCCTCCACTGGTCAAAAGGTATGGTGGATGAGGAAACACTTCGTACTATATGCAAAGAGACAGTCTTGTCATTTAATACAGCAATTTCGGGGCACATTCATGAACGAAAAGTTCAGATCCGCCGCTTGCAAATCAATGCCGATTGCATATCTGCTCTAACCGATACACCATTTCTATTCAAATATATTGTTCCAGTGTGCTGGGAAGAGCTAAAATTTGGGGCAATTTTCTTTGGTGCATCAAAAGAGCTGCCCAATGTACATGATAAGCAGACTATACTTGCAAGTCTGGTTAGCCAGACACGAATCGCTTTGACCAATTCCAAACTCTACAGCGATATGAAGGAAAATTATATTCGCACGATTAAGGCATTGGCAATTGCTGTGGATGCAAAAGACACCTATACTCATGGGCATTCTGAAAACGTTATGAACATTGCTGAAGATCTTGCTCGTGAAATGGGCATTGATGAAAAGCAGGTTGGAAGTATCCGTGATGCTGGTTTGCTTCATGATATAGGAAAAATCGGCATTCCCGGATACATTCTCAATAAACCGGGGCCTTTGACTTATGAAGAATTTAACGGGATCATGAAAACACACAGTACGTTGGGAGCAAATATAGTCAAGGATGTTCCATTTCTCCATGATCTTCATCAGCTTATACTCTATCACCATGAACACTACAACGGAGGTGGGTACCCTGACGGTTTAAAGGGAGAGCTGATTCCTGTTGGTGCACGAATTATTCATGTCGCTGATGCATTTGAAGCAATGACTTCCAATCGTCCTTATAGAAACAGTCTTGGAAAAAAAGAAGCAGTACGACGGCTTGTTGAGGGGAAGGGCAAGCAGTTTGATCCTTCGGTGATAGATGCATTTCTCATGGTCGCGCGACGTAAGGGCTGGCTTGATGACGATGTCACTTTCTGAGTAACCAGATCTTTATTACTTTCTTCACTTAAGACCATTTCTTTTTTGTTCCGGCTTATCCGGAAATTAATGAGGTTCGTATGTCTTTTGTTCAAATTATGGGATGTTTGGTGGTGCTGATGATCAGTTTGTTCTTCGGGTGCTCCAATGAGAAGAACGGAACGTGTGCTATAACAGTCAATGGCATTAAAATATCTCGGCAGGAGGTCGACCAGGCAGCGGGTCTGATTCAAAAGGGTTTAATGAATGCTTTTCCGGAGAAAGATTTGCAGGGAATATCGGCTCAATTGATAAAAGATGCTGCTCGTCAACTAATCGCAAACGAACTCATGATTCAGGAGGCCGGGAAACAAAAAATCAGTTTTGATACCAGCATTGTTGATTCGGCCTTTGAGCGGTTTAGAAACCGTTTTGGCGATCAGGCAACCTTTGAGCGTGAAGTAACATTGCTCGGGCAATCAGCTGAAGGGATACGGCGTGAAATGGAGAAAGGGGCATTGCTTGATGCTTTCATCAAAGAACTGATGAATAGAAATGATTCTGTCACAACGAAGGAGTGTAGAGATTATTACGCGCAAAACAGTTCGAAATATACCAGTAGCTCAAGGATGAAAGCCAGTCAGATTTTTTTCCCTCTGAGCAGCTCTGCGGATGAATCCTCCAGGGAGTCTACCCGAAAGAAAGCGGATGCTGTTCTCTCGCAAATCCGTGGTGGTGGGGTATTTGAAAAACTCGCCAACAAACACTCAAGCGGGCCTGAGGCAACATCTGATGGTGATATCGGGTGGTTCAGACGCGGGGATCTGAGGCCTGAACTCGAGCAGGCACTTACAGATCTGAGGGTGGGAGAGGTCAGTGATGTGCTCACTACTGAAGCTGGATTTCACATACTGAAGAAAACTGATGAGGAAACGGGAAAACAGCTCTCTTATGAAGAGGTCCAGGAGCATATCAGGACGATGATAGATCTGAAAAAGAAAAACACTCAAATCACCGGCATAATAGATAGTTTAATAAGCAAAGCAAAGATCTCCTATCACGATACATCGCTGGTTCCTTCAGAGGAACATTCTCTGAGTGAACTTTTACAGCCGTGAATGGATTGCAGTGACCAAGAGGGGGGAGTGATTTTCAGCACTCTTTTTCCAGACGATACTTTCCGTATTTGAGTTTTAGATCGTGCAGTTGCCAGGTATCTCCATCAGGACGCATACCTGCCTGGAAAAGATTGTCCATCATCTCAAGCTGATCAACAGTTTCTTTGAGTTTCTTCAGATTCGGAGTAAAAACGTCTGCAAGGCTTTGGCGTAGTGCAGGATCTTTTTCTGCTTTGTTGATTAATCTGATTCCGTAGGGACCATATTGTTGTTTGAATGTGTATGAGTGCTGCTTATACCAGGATAAGATGCGGGCGGAATGTATCCGTTTTTCTACTAAAAACCATGCAAAACGGAAAAGAATAGCTCCTGAAAGCCAACTCCACCAGGTGTTCAAGACACCAAAATAGAGAATGGCGCCAGCCAGAACTGCAGAATAGAACCGATACCATCTTAAAAAAAACATACGTTACTTGTTTCGGAGTAAATCTTTTATTGCAAGGGCAATCAACTTTGCAGCCTTGTCACTGGTTTGGGGCTGCTTTCCTGAAATTCTGCCATGGTGAAGAGTTTGAGAACTGAGTTTCTTTTCACCTGATTTGGACGAATCAGTCTTGTGATTTCTGGCGGCAAGCAGTGCAGACACCTCTTTCTTGACTGATTTATTTCCGTAAGGGTTCTTCGTAAAACGCTGGTAACCATTGGGGGTCAGATATTGGGGATTTTCGTACATACGAGGCCTCGTGTTTTTGAGAAGAGATTAGACTCTGAATTCGCGATCAAGTAACTCCGTAACGAAACGGTCGATCGAAATAGGGTAGTATTGAAAACGTGGCCCATAGATCAGACCGGTTCTTGTGTTTTCCTGTTGGCAAAGTTCATCGGTAATCCGATCAAGATGCTCTTCCGGTTTGTGTTCAAAAGTGGTGATTCGAAAGTATTCGCTTTCCAGTTTAAGGTTTGATCTTCCAGAGTATGCAAAAGAAAAAAGCCGTCCCTGTAACTCGGAATCAAAAGTTTCAGGATCGAAAACATCACCAAAGGTTTCCTGTAGTGTGCCAGGAGTTATGACAAACTTTGGAGATACATTAATTTTACCATGTACTTCAACAGTATGGGAAGGGTTTTGATCATCAGGTGCGATGAGAATGTATGGCAACTGATGATAACCAGAGACAATCCCGCTGATTGGTTTACGAAGCACCTGTGTTCTATTATATACTTCGCGTTGAGTTTCGTTCTGACTGTAATTCCACATAGTACTAAAAATAATTTCCGAATATGACTGAACGTGCACTGCAATTGTTCCTGAAGTTACTTTTGTATGCTTGAGGAAGCTTATGGTTTATATAAAAAATTTCGGGTAATGGCTGCTTGCCATTTTATGGATTACAGCCATTAGATCATATTACCGGAAAATCTTAAGTATTTTGTATTTTAACACACCTCTGGGGACTTTCGCCTCTACAGTATCACCTTCAGAGTGTCCTAACAGGGCTTTAGCCACCGGCGAATTTACTGAAATTTTCCCACGAGAGGGGTCAGCTTCGTCTGTCCCGGTTAATTCAAATTCAACTTCCTCTTCAAAATCGATGTCCCACAATGTAACTTTGGCTCCAATGAAAACTTTATCGGTTGCTATTGCATTAGTATTTATAATTTCTGCTTGTGAAATCTTTTCTTCTAATTCGCGAATTCTTATCTCATTCATGGTAAGGGCCTGTTTGGCTGCTTCATACTCAGCGTTTTCCCGCAAATCACCATAAGAACGGGCCAGATCGAGTTGACTGGCGATTTCTCGACGTCTGGTTGTTTTGAGATATTCCAGATCTGCAAGTAATTTATCGTATCCATCTCTGGTGAGGTATGTTTTCTCCATGGGTAAAAAACCTCCTGTTCGATCAGCCGAAACCATCGAAAATTAATAAAGTTATCAAATTTTATATCGTTGGATCTTATTCAAATTACATTAATGGTCATCTTTTTGCAAAGAGAGAAAATGAACAATATCTACTTTAAAAGTCCGAATTTAACCAAAAGTTATTTTATCTGATAAGCATTTCCTGCATATTATTTTTTATTTTCATTGAGGCAAGACGATGTGTGAGAGAATTGAAAGTTTGAAGAATTTCATTGCTAACTATGATTCTGTCATTATAGCTTTTTCAGGAGGGGTAGATAGTACTTTTCTGGCAAAGGTTGCTGGTGAAGTCGTGGGAATCAAGGTTCTTCTGATAACCGCTACTTCAAGTACCTATCCACAACGTGAGTACGAGGAAGCGGTAAGATTAGCACAGGAAATGAATCTGACACACAGAACAATCGTTTCTGAGGAGATTGATTATCCCGGGTTTTCAACGAATCCTCCGGATCGTTGTTATCATTGTAAAAAAGAGCTTTTTCGTAAGATACACCAGATAGCTTCTTCAGAGGGGTATGCGGTTGTTTTTGATGGGAGCAATATCGATGATACAAAGGATTATCGTCCAGGATTCAAAGCACTTTCGGAATTAGGCACTGTTTCTCCGCTTCGAGAAATGAATTTCACAAAAGATGAGATACGAAAATACTCTACCCGCTTAGGGCTCCCAACAGCAGACAAACCCTCCTTTGCATGTCTGGCATCCCGTTTTCCATATGGGGAAGAGATTACTTATGAAAAACTGAAGCGTGTTGGTGATGCAGAAGAGGCAATACGATCTTTGGGTTTTAAACAGTTCAGGGTCCGCAGTCATAAGGATCTGGCTCGACTTGAATTCAGTCCTTCGGAAATGGAGAGCGCATGGGATATGCGTAATGAGCTAGAGCGGGCATGTCGGAAAACAGGTTTTGTCTTTGTTGCTCTCGATTTGCTGGGTTACAGGACTGGTGCCATGAATGAGACTTTGACACTACTCACCTGAACCTATTTTATACTCTAATTGCAGTACCAGGATCATATCCAGCCTTTTTTCCTCTTTTATGAGAACGTTTCATTCTGATTCGCTAGCATATCTACAGTTACGCTATGATGACTGAGCATTCCTGAACAGTACGATAAAGATTAGAATCAGAGTGCCCCGAATCGGCAAACCTGGA
>OBJA01001003.1_pt1 | contig 21342 bp, 13 predicted proteins | sample 1519751 | NCBI WGS metagenome assembly OBJA01 (sample SAMEA3881238, study PRJEB22517) | soil metagenome | biome: lake sediment; feature: soda lake sediment; material: sediment, water from around vicinity | place: India | collected 2013-12-23 | depth 3 m
AAAAGTGCCGGGATATTGTTTCGCTTTTACCGCAAAAGGTTTATGTCTCTTTTGATATTGATGGGTTAGAACCTCAGTACTGTCCGAACACTGGCACACCTGTAGCCGGTGGTCTGACGCCTGATGAAGCTCTATATCTGGTAAGGATGATAGCAGAGAGTGGCAGAAGTATCATCGGTGCTGATCTGTGCGAAGTGGCACCCGGGAGTGATGAACGGGATGCCGGTACAGGTGCCCGGATATTGTACAGGCTGGCTGTATTGATGCACCATTCGAACTATCCAACATTGGCATAAACGGCAGCCTCTTTGAACTTCGTTTTCAATGTTTTCTTTAAGAGTGCGTTTGCCGGATGATTCAGTCCCGGGTCCTTATCGAGAATCATTGATGCCATCTCTCTGGCATCTTTAAGAATTTTGTCGTCTTTACCCAGATCTGCAATCTTAAATTCCGGCAATCCGCTTTGCCTTGTGCCCTGCAGGTCACCGGGGCCACGCAATGAAAGGTCCACATCAGCAATCTCGAATCCATCATTGCTGTTTACCATCGTAGCAATGCGTTTTTTTCCATCTGCTGTAAGCTTGTAATCAGTCATCAGGATGCAATAAGACTGATCAGCACCACGGCCAACACGTCCCCTGAGCTGATGCAGCTGCGACAATCCGAACCTCTCCGCACTCTCTATTACCATGACAGAGGCATTGGGAACATCAACGCCCACTTCTATAACTGTTGTGGAGACCATTATCTGTGTTTCACCCTTAACGAACCTCTCCATCTCAAAATCCTTGTCTGCCTGGTTCATCTTCCCGTGCACAATGCTGACAGCATAATCGGGCAACGGAAAAGCTCTTGTTATACTTTCATAACCATCCATCAGGTCTTTAAGGTCAAGTTTTTCAGACTCTTCAATCAACGGGTAAACGAAATAGATCTGCCTGCCCTGAGCAATCTGCCGCCGCACAAAATCGAAAAGGGAATTTCGCTTTGCATCGTAAGAGTGCAGTGTTTTCACAGGCTTCCTGCCCGGCGGCAATTCGTCTATAACAGAGTAATCAAGATCTCCATAAAGAGTCATTGCAAGAGTGCGGGGTATTGGCGTTGCAGTCATCACCAGAACATGCGGCGGCTGTTCGTTCCTGTTCCAGAGCCTTGCCCTTTGCTCAACCCCAAACTTATGCTGCTCGTCAATAACAGCAAGCCCGAGTTTTGGGAATACGACCTGCTGCTCAATCAAAGCATGTGTTCCGATCATTATATCAATCCCGCTCTCTTTTAATCTTTGAAGCGTTCTCTTTCGTTCTGCTGTTTTTGTTGAGCCGGTTAAAAATCCGATGCTGATATCAAGTTCACTAAGAAAAGTGTTGATGGTTTTATAATGCTGGGTTGCCAGAATTTCGGTCGGTGCCATGATTGCAGACTGATATCCGTTATCAGCGGCTATCAGGGCGGCCATCAATGCAACGAGCGTCTTGCCACTGCCAACATCACCCTGCAACAGCCTGTTCATCTGTTTGCCTGAACCCATATCATTCCTTATCTCCTTAATAACTCTCTTTTGTGCATTTGTAAGTTCAAACGGTAGCTTCTGATTGAAAAACTGGTGGAACAGTTTCCCTACAACCGGGAATCGAACCCCAATTACTTTTTCAGATCTGTTATGCTTAACAGAAAGAAGATGCAGTTGTATCAGGAAGAGTTCCTCATATTTGAGTCTGTATCTCGCAGATTCAAGAGATTGAGGCGAGTCAGGAAAATGTATCATTCTGAAAGCCTGTTCCAAAGATACCATACTGGTTCTGGTGATCAGCCATTGCGGCAATGTTTCAGGAATCATATTGGCGGCCTGGGCAATCAGATTTTTGATAATACGGCTGATACCACGGCTGTCAAGGCCTTTGCTCTTCATCTTCTCAGTTGTATTGTATAGCGGCTGGAACTTGTCCTTCGGTGAAGCCACAAAGTCGCTGTAAAGCTCCACCTCCGGATGCGGAATATTGAAACGGTTATTGAACAAAGTCGTTTTGCCAAAAATCACATACTCCTTTCCCTGGACTATCTTGTCCTGAATCCATTTCAACCCCTGAAACCAAATAAGTTCGATTGTTCCTGTTTTATCCTGGAAAAGTGCTGTCATCCTTGCCTTACGCTTCAAGCCATGAATCTGAATTCCTATAATCTTGCCCACCAATTGCACAAAGACACCCTCTTCCGTGATCTGTTCTATGGTGTGAAATCTGCTTCGGTCAACATATCTGTATGGATAATACGTCAGGATATCTTCAAAAGTAAAAACCATGAGCTCTTTTTTCAGCACATCTCCCTTTACAGGGCCAACACCTTTAGCATACTCAACAGCCTGCAACAGTAAATCGTAACTCATATTAAAACATTAATGACAATGAAATCAAAGGTAAAAAAAAAGGAGGCTGCATGAACAGCAGCCTCCGATATTAAATTCACAAAAATTACTTCTAATACTCCCATAGGTCCATTTCGAACTCTTGCAGTTGACGTTTTACCTGCTCAGCCTCGAGCAATGCGTCAAGTCCAAGCTTATACTCGCTTACAAATCTGTCATATACATTATCAGCTTTGATGATTCTGCCGGTGAACATTCTTTTGAAGAAGAGGTCATCAAAAGTCATTCGTTCGGTATCATTAAAGCGGTTGAAGACCTCTGTCTGGACGAGCATATGTCGTGCGTGAGGGAAATATACCCAGAACAGCAGTTCTTTACCTTGCAGGATACGCTCTCCTGTGTTAGGGTCTGTTGTATATTTTTCCCTCATTGGAGCTAGTCCGATAATACGTTTTTCGAGCACAGACCTTTTATTGTCAAAGAACCAATCTTCAACAAGCCAGTAGAACATTACATCTGCCGGGTCGAAGTCCTTGGTGAAAACGATTGTTGTATCATAATCCGGATCAAAGGGGTTAGGAACCGTGATAGTGTCGCTGACAGTAAGTTTTTCCTGCAGTTGTTCAACCGTGTATGGAAACTTAAAGTCTTCATCACTATATACTGTCAAAGTTCCTTCCGTTACGGCTGCCTGCCAGAGAGCAGACATGAGGCTCATTCTGTGACGAACGGGCTTAGCCGGATAGTAGATCGGATGGTTCATCTTTTCCCTGAGGTCGAGCTCCTGCCAGATTCTCTTAGCCCACATCACATCAGCTTCACGCAGATAATGGTAAGGAATAGGAACCCGGTTCATGGCGTTACTGATATGCTCTTCACCCGGATTATTATCCTGCACTTTAGCCCAGGCCCTCAAATGTATTGGTTCCGGAGTAAGCACTTGTGCTTGTGCTTGTGCCGAACCGGCCAGGAGAAGTGCAAAAAAGATAAATGTTGATGCAATAATCGTTTTCATAACTTTTATGTTTGAATAGCTTAATTCACTCTAAGGATTACGCTTGGGAGCGGATAACTTTTGCCACCAGGGCCAGTTGCCCTGATATCTTCAATAAAGATTCTTTCACCCCTTGAAGCAGCCTGCACTTTGGCAATTGCGCTGGCATCAAGCCTGTTTCCTCTTTGAGGCAAAGTAGTAAGGATACCACTTCTCTCCCTGATCACAAAGTTGAAAGATGAAACGGTAAAGTTTACACCTTCAAAAAGGAACTCCTCAAGGTATGCAGACGCAACAGGATTGGCTACGATTTGCTGTTTTGCAATAGGCCCTCCTTTTGAACCTGCAAATAACGGAGTTGGCGGGGGCACATTTCTTATCCTGTAGGGGAAAGACCCCATTGTTTGGGACTGAGTGCCAATTCTTGCCGATACAGTAATTGTTGCATCCCTTCCGGCACCAGGCTTCACTATGTAGTTACCACCACCCTGTGAAACTAACTGATGCCCTGCACTTATGCTCACGCTGACATTACCGTGTGAGACACCGGGTACAGAAACAGAAAGCGGATTCTCCAGATCCCGGTAAAACACATTCATTCTTGTAGCAGATACTGTAGCCGTTGGCCTGAATACACTGTAAGAGGTGCTGAAATCATAAGGTTTTTCAGTACCAGTACTCGGGTCAAAAACAAAGATCTGACCTTCAACCTTATGATCACCTTCACCACCTGATGGAGTACGGAAAACAACCTTACCTGAATCTCCGGTATGCTGTTGCCCATTAATAATAGCTCTGATGGGCGTTTTTGTATCATAGGCAGCAACAAAAAGAGTTGCCTCATATTGGCTTCCCTGAGGTATCATCATTGAAACAGGAACAATTTTGGCGTCAATTTCGTCAAACTTGAAGTCCATCCGGGTAATGTTACTGATGAGCCTGGCAACGATATCGGCCTCTGCGTTGCGCACTTCCGCAATCATCTTGTTAAAGATTACCACGTTTGCTGCAAGAACAGTACGGTAAAAGGTGTTAAACTCCCAGGACATCTCCCTCTTGTACTGTTTGTTCCAGCTTGGTTGATAGTTGAAGCCAAGGTCAATGCTGTCGGCCAGCGCCTTGTCATCAAGTAATGCAAGCATCTCCTTTTTATAATTCTGCAGTTCGAGGTTTAGCTGATGAGCTCTGCCTGATTTATGATCTGAGGTATTAGGTATCAAGACAACTATTGGTTTGTCATAATTATCCTTCTTCTTAAAGTCCTCAAGCTTGGTATTAAAAGCTTCTTTCCATCTCTCATGACTTCGATGACTATTATCATCGACAGGTCTTACGCCAAACTCTGTATATGCTACAACATCTGTTGAGAGGTCTCGTATGTATTGCACCATTCTATCAGAAAGCTCTTTTGCTTTCTGTGCTTTATCATAGAAAGGTCTGACTTTATCCTCCTGTTGAGCAAGTTGAATGCTGAAGTCAGCATAGAGCATGGCATTTTTATTTTCAAAAGTACGGTTGGTTTGTTCCAACCCGTCATTCACTGTAACAAAAGCCTCCAGAATATCTTTCGAGACGTTGAGTGCCAACAGTGCAGTAAGCACAAGGTAAAGCATCCCGATCATTTTCTGCCGCGGCGTTTCTTTATATCCAGCCATTGATTAGATCTCTTTTTTAGTTATACACATTACAATTGTTCTACTTACTACTGACCTCTGACATTCATAGCTGCCAGCATATTTCCATACACCTGATTAAGGGCTCTTACATTATCAGTGAGTTTGGAAGCCTCTTCTTCATAAAGGCGTGTATTATCAATAGAGTTATTGAGATATTGAATAAACTTATTGATTCCTTCCTGAAGATTTGAAGAAGCTTGTACCTGCTCTTGTGAACTTTGTAGCTGTAATTCATAAATATTATTGAGAGTTCCAAGATTCTTTGCAATACGTTGCAGCTGTGCATTGTATTCCTTACCATCGATATCGCTGAAATTCATTGCTTCAGCGGATTTTGCGATGGATTCAGTGGTATTTTTCAACACACCGGAGGTAGATTGATAGGCATCAGCGAGTTCCAGCACAGAAGAGCTGGCAGTTTCAAGGTTGTTTACATACCCCTGCGTTGCTGCAGCCGCATCTGTGATGCTTGCGAGCTTGTTTGCATTTTCACTTAGATGCCGCATACCTTCACCCAGGCTTGCAATAAGCTCTGGTTCAATTTTAGCCTCTGCGAGCATATTGTCCAGTGCTTGTGTTAAAGATTTTGGCTCTTCATGCTTCTTCGCTTTAGCAACAGGTTTGCTGTCAGCATCATGATACATTCCTGCAAGTTCCGGATATACCAGACTCCAGTCCGGCTCAACAAAAGGCGGCTCAAATGCAGAGAAGAAGAAAATCAGTGATTCCGTACTTAACCCGATAATCAGCATCCATTCAGCACCTGGATAGTGGTTAATTTTAAACAGAGCACCCAGAATAACAACAGCAGCACCCCATCCATATAGCTTTGACATGAAGTTTTTAAACTTCTTGGTCCTTACCAAACTATTAATACCCATAAGTTAATTGAATTAAAGATTAAACAAATGATTAGTTATCAGTTTTTTTATTACTCAGTTAATTGATTCTGAACGATTAAATCTTAAAAATAGAGCCAAAACATTGTTCGACTAGTATATAGCTGATGCTCTTGGGCCATCACCTTCCATTCTGCCAAGATATGTCTGGGCACATCTGAATCCGATAAAACACTTCGCTGTATCCTGGAATTCATACGTTCTTGTGCCGGTTTGCAGATAATATTGAATATCCTTCCATGAGCCACCACGAACGACTTTACGTTTCAAAGCAGGGGGATCGGTATCTTTAGCTTCATAGGAGTAATCCATATTAAGGTCATGAGCAAAGCTATAAGCAGATTCATCAAAGGCATTGCTGGTCCATTCCGAAACGTTACCTGCCATATCGTACAATCCAAAATCATTGGGAGCATAGTGCGCAACGATAATTGTATGGAACCCTCCATCATCAATATAATTTCCTCTCAGAGGCTTGTAATTTGCGAGGAAACATCCGTAATTGTTTCTTACATACGGTCCTCCCCATGGGTAGAGGCTGAGGTCAAGTCCGCCACGGGATGCCCATTCCCATTCTGATTCTGTCGGGAGCCTGAAGTCGGCTTCAAAAGGTCTTTGCCTGCTGTTGAGGTAAGAGTCCCTCAATTGGGTTCTCCAGATCGTAAATGCCCTTGCCTGTTTCCAGTTTACACCTACCACGGGGTAATGGTCGTATGATGGGTGCCAGAAATAATTCCTTGCCATCGGTTCGTTGAAAGAGTAGGTGAAGTCACGAATCCATGCAAGAGTATCAGGATAAACATTAATAACATCTTTTTTAATGAAGACGGAACGATCGCGGAGGCCTTGCTGACGGTTTGCCATAGCAGCAGCAGCTCGGTAGTCGATCCAGTAGTATTCAAAGTTCAGTTTTCTGGAATCTATCTCTTTTCTGCGGTAATAACGCTCATGTTCAGGAAGGAACATCTGGTCAAGAGGATTCTCTTCATCTTCACCGAACCCTTCCCATTGTATCTTCTGATCCCAGTTGATAACCTTATATGGTATATCCTGTCCATATTCGAACACTTCCCCTGTTCTCCTGTCACTTTTATAGTGAGCACCATATAGTTCCGGATCATCGAGATCACCAAGGATGGTGTGAGCTATACTATCCCTCACCCAATAGACAAACTGGCGATACTCATTGTTTGTAATTTCTGTTTCATCCATCCAGAAGGACTGCACAGAGACTGTTTTACCCGGGGCCAGGTTGGAATATGGAACATCCTGATCACTGTTACCCATGGTATAACTACCCATCGGGATAAAGAGCATCCCAAAAGGTTTTTGCGGATAAAAATCCGGACGGTCCTGAACACCGATCAATTGACCATTACCGGTGTTTTTACAACTGTAGATCAATGGAACCAGAGCCATCAGGAAAAGCAGCTTTTTCATCTTACCAATTGTTTTTGCTAGCATATCTATGGTTTTTTTATCTTCGGATTTAACGCTATAATCATTTATTTGTTTCGTTATATTTTAAAGTGTAGGCAGATATCTTACATTTGAATGGCTTTGAGGAATTTTTGGTATCACAATCTTAAAGCAATAGCTAGCAAACACCTCATGCGAACCTCCGCTCCTTCCTCCTCTTCCCAGCGCTGAAGTGGTTACATCATAAGAATAGCCTATTCTGAGATCACTCAAAGAACCCTGATCTATCGGATAACCACCCACCAAAATGCAAACAGCATCATTCGGCCGGTAGGAAACGCCACCCCACAATTTATTATTATATATCCCAAGCACATTAACATCTACCTGAGTGGAACCGAAATCTGACTTGACTAGAAGATTTGGATTAATAACCCATGATGGGTTTGGCAGATTGTAATAGTATCCACCGGTAAGGTAATAGTGACGACGCAACTTATAAGGAACTTCTGACATGGTACCCTGGAAATCATCCTCTGAAAGCTGCGATGCTGAAATACCGACATAAAACATATCAGTTACATGGTAGTATGCACCAACTGCAAAATCGAGCATCATGTCTGATTCTTTTCCCTGTGAGATCAGAATAGGGTCATTTGGGTCAATCGGTTCGAATTGGCTGAAGTCAATAGTTTTATTAAGAAAGCCAGCACTGGCACCAACAGACATACGCCCCATCCCGATATTGAACTTGTAACTATAGTTAAGACGGACCTGCAGGTTTTCTTCAAAACCAAGCTTATCCGTCATGAACATTAGTCCAACACCACTGTTTATCCTGTTTATTGGCGCATCAACAGAAAATATGTTGGTCTGTGGAAATACTTTATTGTCTCCTTCTGTAAATCCTACCCACTGCTGCCTCGCAAGTATGTTTGAACAAATTGCTTCTCTGACTCCCGCAAAGCCGGGATTAAATGATAGCTGGTTAAACATAAAGTGGGTAATCTGAGGCTCCTGCTGCGCAAATGCAGAAAGGCTCATTACTGAAATGATGACTATTGTGATATGCCGGATTCTGAGCATGATGATATTGGGTTTCTTATGCGCTGCTAAAATACTAAAATTAATTAAACACTATAAAAAGATGAACATGAAATGGTATTGATATCGTATACAGAATATTTAGACTATATTTATGGGCAATCACATTGATAATATATGCTTGCGTCACATTTACATAAGTTTGTTTATCAGCACATTAGGTTGATCTGGAATTTTTAATTGATGTACCAGATTTAAAACACGGCGTTATTTAGATTTGTGATAAATAATCAGGTTACATAAAAAACGTTATTTTTTTTTTACACTGATCACATCAATTTCTGATAAACCTGCCACCAACGATCAGGCACTTCGCTTTTCAGGGCAATCTGATAGTCGTTGTATGAGCAAGGCACAAAATAGTGTCTTTCATAATTGGAAGGTGTTTCCGAACGACAAGGAACCTTCATCCACCAGCGGTCACTTTTGCGGCTCTTGAGGAATACAATTTCATGGTCGTGATTTTCTATCGGCACCATATATTTAATAAACTGGTGCTCATCCCATTGCTGCCCCTTCTGTGGGATGTCATTGCTACGTGAGTAGAAACCTTCCATAAGGTACCAGATCATCTGGGATATCTGTCCGGCAGTCTGGTTCCTGTTATCAAAACGGGGATTATATTCATAAAAGCCTATTGATGAAAGCTTATCGCTTCTGCCGGCGTATCTCATTATCTGGCATATCTCTTCACCATAAAAGCCATTGGGGGAGGGGTTTTCACAACCCGGTGCATCAGCCATTCTGACTGCAGAAATATCAACGGATATCATATCTGCATTTCTTATAAGGGGCTCTGCTTCTTCAATATGTTCACGCATTATACCGACTCTGTAGGTGTCAAATAGCAGATTCTTCATCAGTTGGATTGCATCCTGGTCTACATAATAGGATTGATAGCCGATGTTTGTGAAATTGAACAGGAAGTTGGGTTGATGAAGGATAATTTTGCTGAGGTATGATCTGTTATCAAGTTCCCCATCGGCATCACCCAGGTCAAACCGGGGGTCGATGCTCACAAGATTGATTATCTGGCCAAGTTTTTCATAGGCTCGATACTGGGCAAATGTAAGGTCCTGGCTACCGCCCAGTATTACGGGCATAACTCCTGTTTCAACCAATTCAGACACGATACTTGTGAGGGCAAAATGTGTATCCTCCGTCGTAAAGCCTTTGGTAAGGTTTCCGAGATCAGCGATTTTTGGATTAAAGTTGCCTTTATGCAATTTGTAGAGCTCACGTCTGATTTCATCCGGTGCAGCAGCACTGCCTTCATTCGACAAAGCATTTCTGTCTTCCGTGACACCAATCAGTACTATATCTGCTGATGACAGATCGGGGAAGCTTTTATCAGGGAAATACCCTTCTATGATCTCACCCAAACGATTACGCTGCATGCCGTCATCCATCAATAAACTTTCATCCAGAGGCTGGAAAAAATCGACAAGTTCCATATTTATCAATGTTAGCCGATAAAATTACTTCTTTTTTCTTTTAGTAGCACTTTTTGCTGATTTGGATTTTGGTTGTGCACTGATAATAGCCTGGCAATCTTCCAGGCTCAAGGAAGCAGGATCCTTGCTCTTTGGGATCTTGTAGTTTTTCTTGTTGAATGCGATGTATGGGCCAAACCTTCCATTCATCACTACCAGGCCTGGCTCCTCATCAAAAGTTTTTATAATATTGGCAAGGTCTTTCCCCCGTTTCGCCTTTATCAGTTCTATACCCCGTTCGTTGGTTACCTGGAGAGGATCGTCTTCTTTTGTAAGAGAGAAGAATTTGTTGTCATGTTTAACATAAGGACCAAAACGACCTACAGCAACCTGCATAGGTTTTCCTTCAAATTCGCCGATCTCCCTGGGGAACCTGAAAAGCTCCATTGCCTCATCCAGCGTTATTGAATCTATGCTCTGGCTTTTTAGCAAACCGGCGAACCTCACTTCATCCTCACTATCCGTTTCCCCGATCTGTGCCATTGGGCCGTATCTGCCAATTTTCACAAACACTTTTTTACCTGAATCCGGATCAACACCCAGGAGTCTTTCGCCGCTGAATCTTTGTGCCGTGTCACTCGTTTTTTCAATCTTCTGATGGAAGCCTTTATGGAATTCTGCTATCATTTTATTCCAGGGTGCTTTCCCGTCAGCAATTTCATCAAATACCTTCTCTACCTCTGCCGTAAAATGGTAGTCGATGATATCTGCAAAATATTGCTCAAGAAATCTGTTCACAATTGTTCCCAGGTCTGTAGGAAACAATTTGCCTTTCTCTGCGCCTATTTTTTCTGATTTTTCAGTTCTGGTAACCTTGCCTTCGTTGAGCTTTATTTCAACAAACGGCCTTAAAGTTCCTTCTTTGTCGGTTTTGACCACGTATTCCCGTTTCTGAATTGTGGAGATTGTAGGGGAGTATGTGCTTGGCCTTCCGATGCCCAGCTCTTCCATTTTCTTCACCAGGCTTGCTTCTGAATATCTCGGGGGATGTGAGGTGAAGCGTTGTTCTGCCAGGATATGATCATAATATAGAGGCTGGCCATCTTTGAGTTTTGGCAGTTTCGACTGGTCGCCGTTTTCATGATCATCATCAACTGACTCGATATAAAGTTTGAGGAAGCCGTCAAATGTTATGACCTCACCTTTTGCAACGAAAGGAGTATCATTCCCTGAAACAGCAATTGTAATCTGTGTTTTTTCAAGTTCTGCGTCACTCATCTGTGAGGCGACAGTTCTTTTCCATATCAGATCATAAAGTCTTTTCTGCGAGCTGTCTCCAGTGACCTCCTGCTTTTCGATATAGGAGGGCCTGATTGCTTCATGAGCTTCCTGAGCACCTTTTGATCTGGTTTGAAATTTTCTGGGCTTTGAATATTTCTCGCCAAACAATGAAGTGATAACCTCTTTTGATTTTGCGATTGCCATATCTGACAGGTTTACACTGTCAGTTCTCATATAGGTGATCTTTCCGCTTTCGTAAAGTTGCTGAGCAACGAGCATGGTCTTGGCGACAGAGAAGCCAAGTTTTCTGGCTGCTTCCTGCTGCAGAGTAGACGTTGTGAATGGAGGTGCCGGTGATCTTCTGGCCGGTTTCTTTTCAACGGACACAACCTTAAAAGTTGCATCCACACATAACCTGACGAAAGCATCCGCTTCATTCTCCTTCTCAAACCTGTGCTGATATTCTGCTTTAAACAGAAGAGGAGCTTTGGCTGCAGGATCGAAAAATTGTCCGGTAACCCTGAATGAATACTTTGATATGAAACTCTTTATCTCCTCCTCTCTGTCCACTATAAGTCTTACGGCAACAGACTGAACCCGACCGGCAGAAAGAGCGGGTTTTACTTTTCTCCATAGCAAAGGAGAGAGCTCAAACCCAACCAATCTGTCGAGAACGCGTCTGGCCTGCTGAGCTTTTACCAGGTTCATATTTATCTCCCTGGGATTTTGCACTGCTTTTTCAATTGCGCTTCTGGTAATCTCGTGAAAGACTATTCTTCTTGTATTTTCCGATTTCAGTTTCAGGACGTCATAGAGGTGCCAGGCGATTGCCTCTCCTTCGCGGTCTTCGTCGGAGGCCAGCCATACCAGTTCAGCATCTTTGGCGATCTTCTTCAACTCCTGCACGACCTTTTGCTTGTCGGGTGATATCTCATAATCGGGTTCAAAACCCTTTTCGATATCCACACTCAGCCCTTTTTTCTTCAGATCCCTGACATGGCCGAAACTCGACTTCACCACGAAACCGGAACCCAGAAATTTTTCAATAGTCTTAGCCTTCGCAGGCGACTCAACAATAACAAGATTTTTCGCCATCAGAACATCATTTTTATCGGTCAAACACACTCACAGAGACCATTGTTTTGAGGGTGCAAAGAAAATGAAAATATATTTAGTGGCCGACTAAAATGTTTGAGATTTCTGGTTCACCTTATGGTGAATTTGGAATAACGGGCATTTCAAGTGGTATTGAATGAGTGGGGTTCATTACCTTCTCAGGTGTTCACCTCAGCAACATCACAACTCCGTTAAAAGTCTCATGTTGCCCAAAGTGGTTGCGGGCAATTACAGAATAATAGTAAACACCCTCGCTGGCGGGTTGTCCATTGATGGTGCCGTCCCACCACAGGTCATTTTTCCCTTCGTACACCAACTTTCCCCAGCGGTTGCGGATGTAGGTTTCCAGTTCCCAGCCCTCATGGTTTTTGAAAGCGAACAGATCATTGAACCCATCACCGTTGGGGGTGAACACGTTGGGGATCTCCGGAGGGGTGATGCAGGGTTCCACAAAAACCGTAACGCTGTCAAAGGAGATATCCATCTTAAAATCACTAACCCACAGGTAGTAGGTGGTGGTTTGCTCCGGTTTTGCCGGCAGGTAGGGTGTTGTTGCCAGGGTATCCCACTGGTCTTGGGAGGTAAGCCTGTGACTTTTTGTTGACCACAGAAACCTGTACTCATCATCAGGCAGATTCTGTCCCAATATTACCTCATCCCCGTAGCAAATCCATTTGTCACTTCCCGCATCAGCCTCATATACCGGTGCATCACACGGCCATACGGAGACGTCGTCGATTAAGACCCCGGCTGTAGTTAATACAATAGCGGAGGGGTTATTACAAACCTGGGTGATGGTATGCAGATTTCTGGCAAAATTTCCAATCACAAAATGTAGCTCTCCTCCCTGTGCCGTGAATGAACCACTGATACGTGTCCAGGCAGTTGTGTCACAAATTACTCCACCTGAATATTCGTAATCTGGAATGACACCCAAAGGTGTGCCATAGATATGCGTTGAATCTACAATTGTATCGGCTGAAAACCATATCCCTATTCTGTTCATACCCACAACAGGATAGTTTTTATAGGTTGCCGGTACAATATAGAATTGAATATTGTAGCATTTGCCGTCGATAAGTGGTTGGGAAAGCTTTCCACAAAGATATTCACGGTAACTTAGAATACTTGGGTCGATGAATGGTCCGGCTGTCGCTATGTAGCTATAAGCAACGCCTGTTCTTGGCAGTAAACGATGGTGTTGAATAATCATATAATTCCACGCCCAAGAATCACAAGGGTGAAAATAGTCAGTAGAAGAGCCGAATGGATTGGGCTGGTACCAATTTCTAAGACAATCAATGTCACCCCAATGAGTAGGGCACCTGAGTGTGTCCTCCAGACTGGGATCTGGAACAAGATTGGTCTGGGCAATCGTGGAGATTTGTTGCAGAAAAAGAAAAATTATAAATAAAACCAGATTTCTCATGAGTTCCAAAATATAACATGGAGGAGCAATCTAATGCTCCTCCTGTAAATGGCACATTTACCTTTTTATGATCAGCTTACCTGATCCCAGTATTTTGTTTCCGTTAATTACCCGGTAAAAATAGAGTCCTTCGGCTACAGTGCCGACGGAAAAAGTTTCGAGTCTGTTTTTAATAGAAGACGTAATAGCTTTTTGACCCTGTATTGTGTATAATTCAATTATACATCCGGACAATTCTATGTCGTCATCAATCTCAATTGTGATGTTGTTCCTAGCCGGATTTGGGTAGATTTTCACCCACTCCTGCTTCAAAAACACCTCAGGAACAGGTTTTCGATAAGCTACCTGATGATCCTCCGGATCGATTCCCAACATAACACGTGCGGTATAAACGCCGAAACCACCTTCATAAGGAGTGAGCAGAGCAATGTCCCACAGGGTGGCCGAATCTTCGGGACTAAACGTATAGATACCCTGACACCAGGTGCTGAAGAATATGTTATTCACGGTTTGCCGGTACTCTTCTATGGCAGTAGTAGGGGTTATCGACTGATTCACACACCATGCCTCATGCCATTCACCCAGATTATACAACATTTCCACTTCCATAAAGGCACTAGTGGGTTCATTCCGCAGACTGTCGTAGAACGCCTGGTACTCACCATCCAGATCTCCTCCAAGAAACATCAGTGTAGAGTCACTCATCAACACCGCAAGAAGATATTCAGCGTTGTATTGTCTGTACTCTTCATTGTATTGTAGATATATCTCCTCCGCCAGCAATATATCAGAATAGAGCCGGTCTCTTTCATCAGCATTAAGTGTTGAATGAACCGGAACAACATGATTAGCAGGCGGGCAGTTTGGCCAAGGATTTACTCCGCAAAAATGATGTACGTCTAATCCGTCGTTGGGCATTTCGAAAACTGCATTCACCAAGTAAGGAGATGAGTTACTGGTCTCTGGCATATATTCATTACCCTGGTTTGTGAAATAATACCAAAAAATGGGGGGACTGACGATATTGCCCTGTTCTGTTTCAAGCCTGACCGACTGATTGAAATAGTTATGGGTATTCCATGGAAAAATTGATCCTGTCGGGCTCCCCTGGTTGGTTAGTAAGGTGCTTGGCCCAAAGAAAAATGCGTGTTCTCCACCTTGTAAAACATTGCAAAAATATGATGTGTTTGTCTGAATACCGGTGGTATATATTGCGCAACCCATATTGTTAGTTTGATTTTCATAGATAGCGGCATGTTGATTCATACTGCTCCAGATTCCACGGAAACTCTCTTTTTCTGAAGGTGACGGTGCACCTGGCAAAGCAATGTAGTTACAACCAATTTGCGCGTATGGACATCGGTGTACATTTATCCCTGTCCTGATGCCATTGCCACCTCCGGTAGGAAAGATTGTGTTGTTGTGAATTCTAAGGTAGTAGCTACTGGGATTAGGAGCAATCCAGGGATTGTATAATCCGATATTATAGGTTCTAATGCCGGTGAATACATCTGATATGGAATTATCTTTAATATTCACGCTGTTTGCATTTGTAAAAGTATTGGAAACCCTTATTCCACATGACATATTTGAGAGCTCATTTTCAACGATTTCAGTTGCATTCAGTGCATTGATCACACGAATCCCTTCATTGTCCATTTGATTGATTTCATTATTCGCTGCAATAACCTTTGAATTCACAGCTATTACCGCATTATTACAATCTTCAAATTCATTCGAAAAACCTGCTGGGAGTGAAGTGCCAACCTCAAGAGTGCGATCAGAAATTGGGAAAGTTGAATTCAATCCAAAAATAAAATGAGAATAAATTGCAGCACTGCCGGTAAATGGTAACTTGAGGGATGATGGGCTTGGCAAATGCTGAGGATATGTAGCACTTCGAATATTCTCGAAACGGCTATTAAAGCACCTCAGGTGCGCATTAAACCCCAATATCCCATACCTCATATTTTCAAACACATTTTGACCGCTACCTTGCTGATGATTGCCAATTGTTAAATCATCAACCATATTAGCTTTGATACCACATAAAACAGGAACTCCAGCCATTGGTGCCCAGATAAGTTGATATGTGCTGGGAGTGCTTGACCGGAAGGATGTACCGGTTACCTCTCCCGGGAAAGATTGGAATGAAAACCCTGGTATGTCAGCATGATAATCCATTACATCAATGCTAATGTAGTTATCTTCAAAAATAGTGTTTTCTATTGAAAATGCCCCTCCATTTTTTGAGACAATTGCATTTATTGCATCTTTGACTGTAGTGTTTTCAATTTCTACACTTGATGTCGGGTCGGTAATGTAGATGCCATCCCACATCACTTCACAACCATGGTGGATCATGTCTGTGGTGACAGGAGTATTCAGGTCTATTGACAAGTTAACTCCTGGAAAAACAACAATTCTTGCTTCAGGACCCATTAAAACATTAATGTTTGTCAGATTTAAAGATGCATGTATCTCTGTGACACCTTGTAGCAGTATGCTATTGTGGTTTTGCAACATACTCTGGTTAAGAACAGCATCATTCAAGGCTGTATCTCCAGAATAACAACAGTCATAAATCCGGTACACAAAATATTTTTCGCAATCGGTACCGGCATTACCTGTAACTATCAATTCAATATGATCGGGTAGTGAGGGTAGTGTAATAATTTCAAGTTCAACAACGTCATTGTTTGAATTCACTATACTCACATCCCACTGCCCGGCATTCAGTGTCCAGGTGTAGATCACATCAGGGTCAGGATTGACAACCGAATATTCATAGATCACTTTTGATGCATCGCAAATACTACGTGTACCGGTTACTTCAGGAGCCTCCCAATTCTCATCAACCACATGAACTGTAATTGAACCTATATAAATACATCCGTATGCATCAGTAATATATAGCTCCAATGGATAACTGCCGATTGCTGATGCGGTAAAAACAGGTTCAGCAATTTGAGGATTATTCAGATTTTGATTTGGATCATCCCAATGCACAAGAGCAAATGGTAGTGAAGCGGATATAGGTATGTGATTTTGAGTCATCAAGGTAATAGAGACAGGATCACCGGAAAAGCATAGAGCAACAGGATCAATGGTAAACGGAATGATATGTTTTGGCACAAGGATGGATTCTTCGGCCACACATCCGTCATGGTATGTTGCAGTAAATGTAACTGTAGTTGGAAGGTCTTGAGGTTGAAATTGAACTGTGTTTCCGGTGCCGTTATTGGTGGCGGTTGCCCAGGTGTACTGAACATTTTGATAATTTCCTGTAAGACTTGCTTCAAGCTGCACATCGCAGGTGTTGATAGTTGTAGTGGTGATCAGAATTTCCTCATCCGGCTCTATTCTTACCTCATTAAATACCAAAGCAGAGGTGCCCTGATTTCCAGTTGTGATGTTATACAGTACAAGCCTTGCCATTGAGGTGCCAGAGTGGATTCTCATATTATCATTAAACATGAAAGAGTAATCGTAAGGGAGAAAATTGTTGGTTGATAAACCGGGTAGTACGCCATTACCATTTGTGATGTCATATAGCAATGTGTAAAATGGTTTTAAACTGGTTGCTAAGGTATGATGAATATTGGGCGTGAAGCTGCTTGTAAATTCTGCTCTCAGCTCAGGTGTGTAGTCCTTTCCTCCATCTCTCAGGTCCAGTAATAGTTTATATCTGTTTCCATGAATCAGACCATCAATATCCTGAAAAATCCCTTCACCATAATATGTTTGGGAAAAGGGGTTGTATTCTGCCCATAAATAACAACTGTGATTTTGATTAGGATCCCAAGTACCGGTTGGTGAAATATTAGGTGTACCCCATGCAACTTGCCAGTCGGTAATAATATTATTCTCTATTGTTCTTGGCCCAATACTATTATTTGGATTTGTAGCCCAAGTGGTCGCTGCAGGGTTGAGGGTTTCAAAATCGGGATTGGCAACCAGGTTGCAACCTGTGGGCTGAGTTGTATGTGGTGTAAAAGGAAGAGAATTTAGCACAAACATAGATTCTTGTTGAGAGGTATCGGCTCTCTCTACCCTGATGAAATAATCTGCAGTGAAGTTTAACATCTCAATGACAACAGAGGAATCGATTTCATTCATTTGATCTGAAAGAACCAGATTCGAACATTCACCGGTGTAAACATCAATTCGTTCAAAACCGGAAAAGTCATTGTCTGCGAAAAAAAACAAGCGAAAAGCTGAAGAGTCGGGTGTGTGCTTGATCCACACAGCAGCCTGACCGGAATCAAAATCAACAGTCATTGTAGAATCATCAGGAGCAACAAGTGCTGTGCTACACGATTGCTGAGCATAACCAGTCTTGTGGGAAATCAATGACAACATCATAACGGCTAACATCAGGCACAGTACGTAAACCTTATGCATCCCGAAAGTCATTCGTTTTTCATATTTCCCTACCATCCTTTTACAACAGTCGGTTTGCCGCAAAACATTCGCAATGCCCCCTTCCCGGATACCTTTGCCAAACCCGCCAGTTAAATGGGGGGGGGGTAATACATTCACATTCAATGCAATAGGTAATTTTTCTTCCATAACTTGTGTGTATTTGGTTAATAAATTGCCCATCCTCAATCACAAGAGATGGACATTGGTTTTTAGGTTGTACTTATCCAGATATGTGAATATCATAATATTACAGCAATAAAAAGATCAACGAATATACAAACACTTTTTATAAAAACCAAGAAAAAAATAAATATTTAATCATGTTGCTTACTATACTCGTTTTTACAACAAAACTCATGTTAAATAGTTAATCTGTTGATCACTTGTGATCTGAATGAGAAGGATCTGTTGGGAAAAGGTTAGTTTAAGGAAACAATAAGATGTTGTCTGTCAATAATAGGTTAAGGGAAAACTTTTTTTGGGGTATTTTTGCCGAGCAATAAAAAATCAGAATGAAATTTTACATTGAGACATTTGGTTGCCAGATGAATTTTTCTGACAGTGAGATAGTGGCATCCATCATGACGGGAGATGGTGGGGAGATCTGCGGGAAAGTTGAAGAGGCCGACATGATATTTATCAACACATGTTCTGTACGTGACAATGCTGAGCAGCGGGTTCGGAAGCGTTTACGGGAGCTGGCAGGCCTCAAGAGGAAGCGGCCCGGGGTTTTTGTGGGCATACTGGGTTGCATGGCTGAGAGGCTGAAGGAGCAACTTCTGGATGAGGAGATTGTTGTTGATTTGATTGCCGGGCCTGACAGTTACCGTGACCTGCCGGCGATGCTGGCACAATTGAGTATGGGTCAGCGTGCTGCCAATGTTATACTTTCTGAAGAGGAGACATACGAAGAGCTGAAGCCAAAAAGGTACAACACCAACGGGGTGTCTGCATTCATTTCCATCATGAGGGGCTGCCAGAATTTCTGTTCTTATTGCGTGGTACCCTATACCCGTGGGGCAGAGCGAAGCCGCAACCCTGAAAGCATAGTCAATGAGTGCCGGGACCTGGTGTCTGAGGGTTTCAAAGAGGTTACCCTTCTCGGCCAGAATGTGAATTCATACCTTTGGAAAGCAGATGGGAAAGAGCAGGACTTTCCGGAACTGCTTGCACTTGTTGCGAAGAGGTTCCCCGGGCTGAGGTTCCGGTTTGCCACCTCACACCCAAAAGACCTGTCAGATAAGCTTATCGGGTTGATTGCTGAATACGCCAACATCTGCAAACACATCCATCTGCCTGCACAATCGGGCAGCAACAGGATGCTTAAAATGATGAACAGGAGGTACACCCGGGAGTGGTATATTGAGCGGGTAAACACCATCAGAAAGTCTATACCGGATGTGGCTGTCAGCACCGACCTGATTGCAGGCTTTTGCAGCGAAACAGAGGATGATCATCAGGATACCATTTCTCTGATGCGGGAGTGCGGATTTGAATTTGCTTTCATGTTCGCCTATTCCGAGCGGCCGGGAACGCCAGCTGCCGGAAAATACCCTGATGATGTTCCTTTGCCGGAAAAGAAAAGGAGGCTGAAAGAGATAATAGATCTTCAGCAGGCACTTTCACATGAGAGCAACAGAAGAGATGTCGGAAGGAGCTTTGAGGTTCTTGTCGAGGGAGTGTCGAAGAAATCCGACACGAATCTTTTCGGGCGCAATGGGCAGAACAAGGTAATTGTATTTCCGGGAACAGGCCAAAAAACGGGAGAGATCGTCAATGTTAAGGTTACAGGCTGCACTACGGCGACACTGCTTGGAACTGTTATTGAATAGCTGTAAAACTGTTGCTTCAGCCCTGTTTGTTTTTTATTATCATCACTGTTCCGAACCTGTCGGGCACGTGGATAAGGTTTTCGGGTATTGTGGCGGCGAAATCATCAACAGCTTTTGAGAGGCCTTCCCATTTATGGGTATAATCATGAATCATGATCACACCACCCGGTGAAAGCCGGGGATAGAAGTATTCCAGTCCGCTCTTCACAGGGAGGTAGAGGTCGGCATCAATATGAACCAGGGCAAACCTGATCTCTTCGAGCCCTTTTGTCGTTTCCGGGAAATGCCCTTCATGAAATATCAGCTGCGGGCTGTCGCCGAGTTTCTCCCTTACGGTAGCCGTGTCTGTATCTGCAAAGTTATGCCATGAGTAGGTAGCAGCCTCCCCGGTCTCCATGGTAAGGTCAGGTTCATGAAACCCCGAGAATGTGTCAAAGAGATGGAGCTTACGCGAGGGTGCCATCTTATGCAGGAACCAGGCAGATTCGCCTTTGTAAACACCCAGCTCTGCAAGATCGCCCGGCACATTCTCAGCAGAGATGCGCTTTGTCTGAAACCAGAAATTGTATAGCCTTACTTTGTCATCATACCTCTTTTCAGCTTTTATGACCTCTGCCGGTATTTCATTCCTGCCGGCAAAGTGTATCCACTGCTCAGGATGATGTATTCGCTGGGTAATGCTGACCCAGAAAAAGCGTATCCCCAGCCACAACATGATAATCACTAAAGCGTATATGAGATATTGCATCCAGACATCTATAGACATGGCTTATAATTTTTGCGCAAGTTACGAAAAACGAAGCGTAACATATGCGTTTTAAAATGTTTGATTCATCAACAACAGGTGGTTGAAAAATCAGGTGTTGGCCGCGTATACAGAAGGCTTGATTTATACTATCTTTACCAAAAATTCAGATTGCCGATATGGAATTCAATGACGAGAAGCCCCTGGAAGAGGAGTTGAAAACCTCTTCGGAAGAGCACATTGGTAATACAAGTGATGATGAACCTGAACAGCACAAGAGAGGTTTTCAATTCAGGCGAAAAATCACCTGGCGTATTCTTTACAACAAGTTTGTAATAGTGCTGCTGATATTCATAGTATGGCTTACATTCTTCGACAACAACAATCTGATATCACGTTTCAGGGTAAAATCAGAGTTGCGGCAGTTAAAAAATCAGAAAGAGTATTATCTGAAAGAGATAGAGATCAATGAGGGCTTCAGAGATCAATTGATCAATGACCCGGAAAAGGCAGAGGCTTTCGGCAGGGAACAATATCTTATGAAACGCGACAATGAGGATATTTTCCTGATCATCGAATAGCAAGGTTTTCAGACACTATGATTTATACGCCGAAAATTTCAATAGG